>JGI1201J43222_100096_pt1 | contig 32417 bp, 18 predicted proteins | sample MastesBC008_FD_43222 | JGI IMG/M metagenome (IMG submission 43222) | reverse complement strand
TGCATAACAATCCTGCAGAGTTAGCTGCTAGGACTATGGTGCAGCGACGTAATATCAGCTATGCTACACAGACAGAACAAGGGACAAAAGCATGGGATATTTTTATGTCTCTTGTTGACACTACTCGTAAGTTGGGTATCAGTTTTCTTGAGTATATTCGTGATCGTATTTCTTTAACTAAGAATATACCACCTTTGGGGACAATAATTCGGGATAAGTCCTCTTCTAATCCTTTTGGTTGGTCATGGATACCTGAGTAACTCCTTACCCCGGAATTTTGAGGGGATACAAATAATCTGTAATCACAAACCTGTCAGGGAAATAACCACAAGTATTACAATCTGATTAATAAATATTTCGCCGTAGGTTTATGATAGCCGCGTATTAGCCTTCGCAAAATTTTTGACCTTGTAAAAATTGGACGAATGAATTAGGAATCTCTGCCTGTTCAAATTAAGGTTTATTAAAATTTGCTCTCAGTCAATATACTTGCGCAATTTTACTTAAAGTACTCATTAGGTTTGATATTTAGATAAAATTTTGCGAAATACCGGTGACAGAGACTGAATTTATTAGTGAAATATAGATCGTTATGAAATTATTTTTTATTAGTTTGGAATTGAGTAATGTCACTGCAATCTGGATTAGAAGCTGCTAAAGAAGGACGCTATCAAGAAGCGATTCAAAAACTGGAGCAATTTTGTCGCAATTGTAACGATAACAATTCTTCAGAATTGTTAACGGCACAGATGTGGCTTGCAAGATCCTATCAAGGTGCGGGACAAGATGAAAAAGCTTTGATTCTGTGTCAAAGATTAATGCGAAGTGAAAACTCTCAGGTGAGTAGCTTTGCAAAACAAATGCATCAACAACTGACTAGTTCTTCAAGAACTACATCCGAGCATAGCTCTCAAAGGAAAGCCAATACAACCCACAAATCAAATCGTGCCGGTGCGGGTGTTAAATTAGCAATGGCTGCAGGTATTGGCGGTAATTTAAGCTTAGCTTCTGGGGTTACAATCACTTTACTCTTTGGTATGGTGTTGGCTTTGGGATTGAGCGTAATTTTTATTTTAGGTAGTGAAGACCCCATATCTGGTTTGGGGTTAGCGATCGCTTTTACCCTAATTTTTAATACTGCTGCTTTTTTCCTCTCACCATTTTTAATGGACTTAAGTCAGCGTTGGTTGTACCAAACTCGTTGGGTAGATATCAGTGAAGTAGAAAATCTTTCACCAGAAACTGCGAGTGTTATTCGGCGCGTCTGCGAACAAAAAAAGCTCAAAACTCCCCGTTTGGGAATTATTGATGACCAGAATCCCACAGCTTTTACCTATGGTTCCTTACCCAATAGCGCTCGCTTGGTCGTCAGTCAAGGGCTTTTTACTTATTTAGATGATGATGAAATAGCAACTGTCTACGCTCACGAACTTGGACACATAGTCCATTGGGACTTTGCAGTAATGACGGTAGCTTCTACTCTAGTACAAATTTGTTATTTTATTTACATTACAGCCAGAAGGGTAGGACGTCGTGGTAGTAGCAAAGCTAAAGATGCAGCTCAAAATGTGGCTCTAGTTGCTTATATCTTTTATTTGGTTGGTACTTATTTACTTTTGTATCTTTCCCGGACGCGAGAATATTTTGCTGATCGCTTCGCTGCAGAAACCACAGGTAACCCCAATGGACTATCCCGTGCTTTAGTGAAAATTGCTTACGGTATTGTTGAGGAGGGATCTCGTTCCACAGAACCAAGTCGCTTAATTGAAGGAACTCGCGCTCTGGGTATATACGATCCTAAAGCCGCAGGAAGTACTGGAACCGCATATCGTATCGCTTCCGAGCCAGAAAAAATTGGTAGAGTTTTTCTATGGGATATGTTCAACCCTTGGGGTTGGTGGATGGAGTTAAATTCTACTCATCCCCTCACCGGTAAGCGAGTGCGTGCTTTGAGTAACTACGCCGAACAGCTAGGTTTACCCACTGAATTTGATATGGGAAGAGTTATTGGTGAAGGTAAACATTTAAACAGACAAAAGCTTTACGGTAATTTCTTCTTAGATGTTGTTATTTACAGTTCTCAAACCATAGGTTTGTTTGCAGGACTAATACTTGGAGTGGGTATTGCTGAAACTTTAACTGCGCTAATAGCTTACCCAATAATTGGTTGGGGGATAGGAACCTTAATCAAAGCTTTTGTGATGTATCCCAGCTATAACAAAGCAGTAGAAACCGATGTTTTGACCTTGATGTCCGATCCTTATGCTAGTCCTCTACGTGGTCGTCCTGCGAAGATAGAAGGCGAACTTATTGGACGTGGTGATGCGGGTTATCAATTTGGTTCTGACCTAAAAATTCAAGACCGTAGTGGTATGCTATTCCTACGTTACTCTTCTCGTTTTGGTCCGGTCGGTAATTTCTTATTTGGAATGAAACGAGTTAAAAGTTTGATTGGGATGAAAGTTGAAAGCGTTGGTTGGTTCCGTAGAGGTATTGCACCTTGGATGGATTTAATTAGTTTGCAAAGTGAAAATGGTACCGTTGTTAATAGTTACCATCGCTTCTGGTCATTTATTCTGGGTGGAGGGATGATAATTGTTGGTCTTTTCCTAATCGCTTATTGAGGTAGAGTAGTGCGCTTATATCTTTGCAGCCAGCTAAGTTAAGCCTTACGAACCTTCTAGTGATATTTTTTAACTTGTATGATTTAAAACTTGTAATTGCGTAAATCTGCAAATAAATTATTAGAGACGTAGCATTTTACGTCTCTAATGTTTTTGAAGTTCTTTTTTTGAAATTCAATAATCTGAAATTCAATAATCTGAAATTCAATAGTTTGAAATTCAATTAAGTCTTACATATTACCATTACGGAATGCGAGTACAAAAATTACCGCAGGACCTGCAAGCATAATCAGTGCAACAAATGTCAACTGAAAAATAACTTCCCAATTGATGTTTGCTAAAGCTTCCATTTTCCTCCCTCCGATCTTAAAAAGATTAAATAATCTCAAGTGTTGTATTTGAATTCGATCATATCCGGCTACCGCCTCCTTAGTTTAATTAACTTAACAAAATGAAAAGAAAAACAATAAAACACTAAAATCAGGATATTTAGTATTAGGTTGGAATATGGCAACTTGGCAATGTGTTAAGCAATGTGGAGCTTGCTGTCATCTCGACCCCACAGACCGTCCAGAATTGGAAGAGTACTTGTCTCCTGAGGAGTTAGAGCTTTATCTAAGTATGGTAGGTGAGGGAGGATGGTGCATTAACTACGATCGCGAACTTAGAGAATGTAAAATTTATCCAGATCGTCCGCGTTTTTGCCGCGTAGAAGCGGAAGTGTTTGTTGAAATGTATGGTATTGAAGCGCAGGACCTAAATGATTTTGCCATAGAGTGCTGTAATCAGCAAATAGAAGGTGTATACGGCTTACGGAGTCTGGAAATGATACGCTTCAATCAAGCGATATTTGAGGAGAATGGACAAGTACGGATCGCACACGAAGAATAGAAATTAGGATATAAACACCATCATCTAGAGACGCGATGCATCGCGTCTCCATAGCAAATTTATATTGTGAAATTTTTGTCGCGTCTGTTTGCAACAAGAATAATGAAGTTATTTAACTGTTAAATCAACAGAAAAGACCATATCATTAAAATCGCCATCACCAATACCAGCTAAATCTTCAAAGCCAAAGGTATTATCTCCAAATAAGCGAACGTGATCTAAACCATCTAAATTTGCTTCTAACTGGACAAAGTAAGCGTTATCTTCACTACCATTGGCTAGTAAGTATGGCGCATATAATGCTCCACCTTCTAGGGTTACTGCTTCTTCAGTTCCATTTCGGTCAAATTCTACTACACTGTTGCGAAGTGCTGCTTGAGTATAACCAGAATCACCAGGAGAAAATGTTTCTCCACTTAGGGGATCCACTACCGTTCCATTTTCATCTGTAATTCGGTACAAACCGCCAATATTATTGAAAGCGGCTTGACTTTCTACTTCAAATGAGGCTTCTATTTCCTTACCTTCTTGACCTGTCAAATCAATTATTTCTTTTTGGAAACCACCTTGTAAATTGCTACCTAAAGCTGGTGATTCATCGCTGACCTCAAAGTCAACTACCATATCATCGAAATTACCATTGTCACTTTCAGGATTTTCTTTCCAAGCTAGACGTAATTGACCATCTTCTCGTTCAGAAATTTGTAAACGATCTAATCGATCAGGGTTAGCAACATTAGCGTCAAAAAAAACGTTAGGTGCTGCTTTACCAGCACTCAAATCTTTTAATGCCTGATCGGTGGTACCATCTTTGATGAAATAAAATCCTAAATTCTTACCACCATCTAAACTAATTTCCCTGGGATCTCTCAGATTAGATAAACCATTATCCGCTAGGGCTGAAAAGACTACTTGTCCGCGTTGGAGTGCTGCTTGGGTATAACCATCTTCTCCTGGAGAGATACCGTTAATATCACCATTTTCATTATCAGTAATAAAAACTCCCAATTCATTAACGGATTTAGTATTACTTTCAGTGAGATTAAATTTAAGTCTCGTTCTAGAACCGTCACCAGGGATAAAGACGGAATTATTGGATGTTAACTCAACCTCAACCTTCTCTGAACCTTGGTTATTGGGGGTTAGTTCACCATTATTCCCACCATTATTTTCACCACCATTATTCTCACCACCAGTCTGTCCACCATTATTTTCACCACCGCTATTCTCACCACCAGTCTCTCCACCACTGTTTCCACCTGTGAGACTTTGGTTAGAGACTGTAATTTGACCTTCTGGAGTTTCGCCATTATTTGCTGCTTCTCCAATGTAGAGATAGAGTGTTTCGCCTTGTTCAATAGCTTTTTTGAGGTCAAAACCTATCTTTCCACCATCACCCAAACTGATATGAGAGCTTGATGTGCTTCCATCAGAATCAAAACTTTCTAAAGTTGCAAAGGTATTATTAAGTTTACCATTGAGACTTCCTTGGAGATTTTCGTCTTGAAAATCTCCCGGTCGTTGTGTTCCCGGAGTAAAAATAGTTTTCTCTGGACTAAAGTCAAACACGTCCAAAGCAGGAATATTGTTAATCTCTTGTGCGTCATCAATTTTGACGTTGCTAATTTTAATACCATCAAGGTCGAAGCCACTAAATTTTCCTGTAGCACCTCCCTGTCCGCTATTACTATCAGCTATCTGAATCGAGTTAATATCAAAACCAATATCTGAAAGCTCAGCACGAAAAACACCTGTAGTCTGATTTGGACCTGTAGCTCCATCTATCTTTTCGAAAGATAGCGGTTTGCTTTCAGCAGAATCTTCTACATTTGCAGTATTCAATAATTCTTCGTTAGTTTGTCGAATTTCAGATTCCATGATTTTAGTTCTTTAATTGATGTTTTAAGTTATCTAGCAAACACAGGACAGCACAAAATACGATAGTGTGTAAGCCGAGTCATAAAGAATAAAAATAATAAATTACACGCCAAAATATACACACTAAAAATATCTAGAAATTAACCAAGAGTTACCGAGTTCTCATTGACTATTTCCCCTAATTATTTGCAAAAAATATATGAATAATTGGCAATTTTTTAAATAAAATTATACTCAGTAAACTCTAACTTAATAAATAGTATTTGATTTCAAATAATTCAGTGATTTAAATTAAAATTTAAAATTTATAGTGATAGATAGAAAACAAAGTAAAAGAATGCTTAAATACAATCAATTCCAGATTTAAATTTAGTTAATTAAAATTATCATAAATCTAAAATTACAGTATTTAAACTAAACTTTTAGTTACTTAAAATACGGTTCTTTAAATTTTCCTAATCGCTATATACTTGCACCACAAAAGTATCTGTGAATACTTTTCACAAAGATTAAGTAGTATTATTTTAGACATTTTTCTGCGCATAACCATAAGTTGAATGCAAATGTCTTTCATATAAACATATACTCAAAAATAGTATAGGCATCAAAAAAGTATTATTAAATGACATATTTTGGCATTTTTCATAAATATATAAGTTAGGTTTCTATCACAGTCTTATTTAATTAGATAGGTTGGACTATACGGTATAAAAGTGACAATATAGAGACAAAATAGTTACAAACTTAAGACATGGAAAACATCCGCATAACGGTAGCAGCTAAAAACTTATATAGAGATGTTGCACGGCAATACAACATCTCTACAATGGAATGTACGCAGACAGATAGTTCAATGTCTGCCGTACTTATGTCAGTAAAAACTTAAAAAACGAATTGATCTTCACTCAATTGGTTCGGATTAATATTCTTGAGAATTGCAAGAGTTGTAAACTGTCCACCCCCATCGTCATCATCGTCACCACTAAATGGACTCACTTGTACTTTTGTACCCGAACCAGTACCAACAAATTTCACGTAGTCCTCAAATTCAAAATCGTCTGCATCATCATCACCAATGGAACCTTTGAATAGGTTATTTAAATCGATGCGATCGCTATTGACATCAAAGTCTGTAATTGTATCAATTCCACTATTTACAACATCCTTGTAAACAAAGGTGTCGGATCCACCACCACCTGTAAGGATGTCATCACCATTATCACCTTCTATGATGTCGTTCCCATCACCACCATTAATCTCATCATGACCTTTTTTACCTATGATAGTGTCGTTACCTTTTAACCCTTTAATGAGATCATCTTCAGCAGTTCCAAAAAGTGTATCTGCATTATCTGTACCAACAATTCCTTGAGTAGAGTTTGTTGGGTTTGGAGTGGTGGGATTATTGGGAGTAACTGGATCGCTTGTAGTTTCAAACTCGATCTTCAAGCGTGGTGCTTTGTTCCCCTCTGAAGATGTAAAGTAAACCCCATCTGTATCTGTTGGTGTAATTACCCAACCGAAATTACTGTTTGGATTGGATTGCCAAGCTTGAAGACTTTTTGTAACATCAAAAGATTGTAGACCAGTCTTAACTGGACCTGTCACTACATCCGCACTACTTGCTGCTTCTACATCGTTAGTTTGGATACCAGAACCCAAGCTTTTCCAAGTATCTGATTCTGACCAATTTTGCAACATCCGGTGTAATTCAAGACTGTCGCCTTTGTTAGTCACATCTAACTCCAGCGAAGCAGATTTTATTTCAGCATTTGAGGGGATTTGACCATTAATATCACCGAAAATATTATCAAAACGCAGTAAAGCTTGCTGTTTTGCAGCACCGTTGTTGCTACCATCAACTTTTAGAGTTTTGGTGTTACCGTAATTAGTACCTGATTTATTTTTGTACAAATAGGTGTCTTGTGTACCATTAAAACCGTTAACACCTTGTGCAAAGGTAACCTGAGAAATAGTTGTAATTGGTGGGTCTGTTGGATTTGTTGGGTCTGTTGGGTCTGTTGGGTCTGTTGGATCTGTTGGGTCTGTTGGATTTGTTGGGTCTGTTGGGTCTGTTGGATTAGTAACAATATCGCCGAACTTAATTTGAAGTCGATCGTTTTCTCCCACAGAGTAGTAATCTTTTACTCTAATGGAACCATTATTATCTAAATTGAGGACAAGGTCTTGATTACTTTTATTTTGGTTTACATCTGAAAATTTATAACCCGATAGATCTAGAATATCTTTGCTGTCAGCGCCGGAAATAACGTCTTTACCAGTACTCTGACCAGCTTGATAACCACTAATGGTGTTAGCAGCTTTGTTCAGAAATATTTCATCATTACTGCTGGAGTTGATCAGATTCTCTGCTTTGAAATTGTAAGCAATTGCTGTTCCAAAGGGAGTGACCTTGTAGGTATTTCCATCGCCACGAGCCTTATAGGATTCTCCGTTGTAAGCATTTTTTGTAGTAATAAAACCACCTTCATTTAGATCTAAGTGGTATCCCGACTTATCAAAATCAAGATTTGAAAAGTCGAAGGTATCGGTACCACCACTGTCCCAAATAGTTTGTTTTATTGGCTTATTTTTATTACCGAAGAAATCATTACCAACGTTATAGCCGTAAACCGTATCAAACTTATAAGTTGTATCCTGTTGATTATATTCCTTTGCCCCATAGAGATATTGCAATGCCAGAATATCATAAGGCATGGGAGTTATCCCCCCTGTGAAGGGACTCTTATCTTTGAGGCGGTTGTATGACATCAGAGTATTACTGCTGTTGTCTTGAGAATTGGGTAGAAATGGACCATCATAACTACCATTGCTTGAGCCATTGTAATTACCTGGGTGCTTTAAACCCAATCCATGCATACTTTCATGTATCAAAGTCTCATAACGGTAAGCACCTGCTCCGTTTCGAATGTCGCTAAAAATCTTAGGATTGATACGTATGTCACCAGCAGTATCACTACTGTTGGATATGGTTCCTGTGGAAGCAGACCCAACTTTTGTGGAAGAAAGGTAGCGAATTTGCCCATAATTATTTCCTTTGTCTGACACTTCAACAAAGTCAACATTAATAAAAGGCTCTATTTGATTTTCAAGAATATCTCGAATAGAATTTTTTATGTCATCAGGTAGTTCCTTGATTGTATTATCATCTCTATAGTAAGGACCACCGTCGTAGAAACTGTAGGTAATTTTATTATCTGACCATTTATAAGTACGTGTCAGAGAATCAATTCGATTGTCACCGGACTTCGGAAAATTTTTGATTACTTCTTGCATTTAATTAGACACAACATGACATGAATAAATGAGTCTAAGAATAACAAAAACCCCTACTCTGAATATTTGAGAATCTAAATAAAATTACTGTAATCTGTGTTATCCAGAACTAAATTTTAATCTATACAAACTATAATAATTACTACTGGTATCTAGGCAAACAAAGATATTACTTGTATCACTACTGATAATATCTAAATTTTATTTAGCTTCTTAAAAGATAATTTAGAGTTACAGATATTATTTATATATTTAGATTTAATATTCAGAAATATTAAACTATAAAAGTGACAATCCAGATACAAAAATATGACAAAATCACACACAAGTGTGACTTATAATTTAGATATTTATATTTTGCTTTATATACTGTTGTTAATACTTACTAACCCAAAAAAGTAAATCAATTACATGTTAACCCAAATATAGAATATGAATATTTCAATAAACTTAAAACCATAAATTAAAGCTGATTTTTTATTGTGTTTTAGATTTTCGAATTATTTTTCTATTACTTATAATTCACATACAATCAAAATCAATCAAGTCAATAGTATCTAAAGGTACACTTAATTATCAAATGGTTACAATTAACTATAGGGTTCCAAAATCATTAATTGAGAAATAAGATACAGGAAATGATTTGATTTTTAATTTAATTAAGTATTTTTACTATAATTCAGGAGTTAAAAGAGGAAGAAATCTTAATTTAACTGTCCTGCCTCTGAAAGCAAAAAGAACTAATGCTATATGTATGTCGGGTGAGTTGCAATTTTTAACAAAAATCTGAGAAAATGATAGAAATATGAATAAATGTATCGCAAGATTATAAATCGTGAAAATTGACTCAGCACCTTTCAACTTTAACAATAGTTCTTCCAATGTTGATGAGAAAGGGATTCAGCAACAAAAGGGTGATAAGTCTAGTTCTGTTAAAGTTGTCGAAAACTATTTGACTAACGACTCTGACAATAAAGAAGAGTTATCAAAAGATTCAGAATCCTCAGCACACCAACCATTAGCGATTTTCGGAACTACCTTTGTCACTATATTTTTAGCAGAAATAGGTGATAAAACGCAAATTTCCACACTTATGATGAGTGCGCAGTCTCATCAGCCTTGGGTTGTTTTCCTTGGCGCTGGGGTTGCATTAATTTCAACTAGTCTCTTGGGTGTAGCGTTGGGTAGTTGGGTGTCGAGCAAATTATCCCCCAAAACTGTGGAGAAGGCTGCAGGGGTAACGCTACTGCTGGTCTCACTTATGTTGTTTGGGGACGTAATTTTTGGCTAGTGAGCGTTGTCAGCAAGTAAATAAAGATCTAGAAACTAATTTTTTGTGTAAGCGTTGAATAATTCAGAAGCGTATGAATTGGCATCTTTTAAGTTTAAGCTTTATTACAGTTTTTTTATCCGAACTTGGTGATAAAAGTCAGTTAGCAGCGATCGCACTTTCCGGTCGTTCAAAATCTCCACGCGCTGTTTTTTTTGGAACAGCTGGCGCTTTATTGCTTACTAGCCTTTTGGGTGCGATCGCAGGAGGAGCAGTGGCGGAATTTTTACCGACACGATTACTAAAAATAGTCGCAGCTATTGGATTTGCAATTTTAGCTTTACGTTTGTTGTTTGGAGAGGGTGAGGATGAAGAATCTTCTGATGATATCCAACCTGCAGAAATAATTCCTAGCAAATAATAATCAAATAGTTTCTTAAAAAGACAATTAATTCAGGGAGAATAACTTACAAAAGTTTGCCTGAATTAATCGAATAAAAATTAACTAAATGAATTAATTTTGCTTTATCTTCGCAAGCAAATACTAATTAGTAAACCACCTACTAATAGTTTTACTCCGTCTAAGAGCCAGTAAATACTATGCATTACACCCATTCCACTGGGAATTGCACTTGAAGTCTCAAATAAATTGAGTTGCATCCCAATTGCAGACATCTGTGGTGTTAGAAGGTAAGTATCTATTAAAGATACACTCATCAGAATAATTGCCAACACTATTGCACTACGACTAAGCCAAGTGTTTGAGTTGTAGTCAGACTCAGCACCTACTTGAACTTTTTGGATAACAAAAAATCCTGTTACCACTAGCGCAGCACAAAGTAACTCAATCCGATTGAAATTCCAAAACATTAGATAGCCTGCTGAGGCAAAATTACTCTGACTCATCATGCCCGATACGTAAAGACTTGGCATAATTACCCAGTCTAAAAATATGCTGGCACTTAGCCAAAATCCCAAGGTGAAGATTATGAGTGTTTGCCAGGCTGGATGCTTGTATCCAACCCTAGAAATGATGTTCATATGAATAATTTCGCTAATCTACTTTCAGTATCTAACTTAACAATTTCTTTTGACCACCATTCTCAATCATCTTTTACAAATCCCAAAACAAATAAACATAAACAGTTCATGTTTCTACATGATTCCCACGATAAATAAAACCTAAATAATTATATTTATTTACTAAATATTAAATAAATATAATTTAATTAGCACTATATAAAAAAAATAGTAATGTAAAGGTAATATGAACAATTGGCACGCTCGAATCGAAGATTCAGAGTAATAATACTTATTTATTGGTTTCAGATATAACATTAATAAGCTTAGGAATGAAACTTTGTAAGGCGAAACTTCAAAGTTTTGAGTTGTAATAAAATTGTGAAAACAATGCGTTTTGCTTTGATATTAAGTATGGCACTGACTTTTCTTGGTGCTGTGGAGATATTAGGAACCAAAGTTACACCTGCCGTACAGTTGAGGGATGGGAAAGTATACTTTAAACAGCCACCACGTTTATTGAGGGCTGTGACTACTTTTAAAAATGTGAATGTGTGGGGCGCAACCTACTATTTCACAATTAAATTACCTCCTAATGCAGGTGAGCCCCTACAAAAAGTAAACATTAATCAGCATGAGGGTTTGGATCGGGTTAATTTCGATCTTGATGATAGTTTTGCTTTTATTGGTAATCTTTCAAATAGAGGGAAAAAATTATCCTTAGACGTCACTAGCGATCGCAAATTAAAAACTGTATCTTTGAAATTTAACCCACCAGTATCTCCTGGAGAAACTGTCACCATAGCCCTTAAGCCCACCAGAAATCCCGGGACGGAAGGTATCTATTTGTTTGGAGTCACGGCATTTCCTCCTGGAGACAATCCCCACGGTCAGTTTTTAGGATTTGGTAGATTTCACTTCTACGGTGACGGTTTTGGTTTGCGATCGTATCCTCTATCAGTTAATAAGTGATAACGAACGGGTAATACAAATCAGTTGCCAAGAACTAATTACCAATGACCAATGACCAATTACCAATTACCAGTTATCCATTGACTACTTATCTTTAAAAGTCCACACACCATCGTCCCATTTATTGTCAATATCTGTTGGTGCAGAGTTCAACCAATAATTACAACGATCCCTGTGCATTATTGCGGCTTTATCATTTCTATCTATTTCTAAAACATTTTCAAATTCTTTTTTGGCAAGATTGAACTGGCGATTTACGTAATATTTGCGCCCCTGATGATAACATTCAATTTTTTCTATTTTTTTAGAATCTATAGGTTGATTACGCAAACCAATTAATTCATAGATTGCTACTGGCTCATTTCTACCTTTAACGCGAATATAATCTAGTTCCCTAGCCCATATTTGTTCCTGACAAGGTTTATAAGTGTTATCGCTAAGGATAATATCGCAGCCGTACTGTTTACTTACACTTTCTAGTCTGGAACCAAGATTAACTCCATCACCAATAGCAGTAAATTCCATTCGCTTACTGGAGCCAATATTGCCACTAATAACTGTATCAGAATTAATGCCAATACCGATATTAATAATTGGTTTATTAGCAGCGCGACGACGTTGATTAAATTCATACAGACGATTCCGCATTTCTAAAGATGTTTGCACCGCCATCCAAGCATGTTCTTCTAGAGGTAAGGGGGAACCATAAACAGCCATAATGGCATCACCAATGTATTTGTCCAGGGTGCCTTTATATTTAAATACGGCTTCAACCATTGATTCAAAATATTCGTTGAGCATACTCACAACCTCTTCCGCTTCCAGATTTTCGGTTAAAGTGGTGTAACCACGAATATCGGAAAACAAAATTGAAACTTCTTTGCGATCGCCCCCGAGTTTAGCATCATCAAGTTTTAGTAACTCCTCTGCTAATTCTTGAGTCATGTAACGGTACATTGTACTCTTTAGGCGTTTTTCATCGCTAATGTCATCTATTACTACTAATGCGCCCCGAACTTCTCGTCGATCATTTACATCAGCAATTGTATTAATAGATAAATTAATGCTGTGTTCTTCCTCAGCATTGGAAAGTAAAGTACGATCTGGATAATATTGCTGAGAATATTTAGCTTGGGCAGAATTTAAAGCATCTGTGCACCATTTACTGAAATCACCTTCCTTGATGTTGATGATATCCGTAATTAATTTCCCTTCGATAATTTCTTCTGCTCCCAATCCCAATAATTGTTTTGCACTTTCATTTGCCGCAACTATTTCACCGCATTGATTGGTGGAAATTACCCCATTGGATAAACTGCGAAGAATATCCCTTTGCATTTGCTCTTGCTGTTTGACTGTGGCGAATAACTGAGCATTTTGTAAAGCAACCCCAGCTTGAATGTTAAAAGCTTCCATAAATTGTTCGTCATCGCGGTCAAAGCTTGCTTGGAAACATTCAGGCGGTTCCGGCCAATTTTTAGGATTATATGGTGGAAAATCACCAGATTTCTTTTTATTAACTAGCTGGGTAACACCAATTAATTCACGATCAGCATTAAATACTGGCATACATAATAAGCTGCAAGTCCGATAACCATTTTGTGGATCCATTTTTCTAGCTGTATCAGAACCTGGATGCTCATACAAATCAAAGGGAATATTCAGTATTTCGCCAGATACTGCAACTTGTCCAGCAAAACCAATACCTACAGGTATACGCAACTCTTTGGTGGAACCGTCATCTTGGGTAATTTTTGTCCATAATTCTTGGCAATCGCGATCTATTAACCACAAGGTGGAACGGTCAGCATTCATTAATTCTTTTGCCTCGTCCATCACTCGTTTGAGAGTATCTTCTAAGTCTAAATTACTTTGAGATAAGGACTTCACCGCTTTCATAAGTGCGGCTGCAGCTCTTTGCTTCTGGGTTGCAATATAAAACGAACGAGAAGATTCCAGTATTAATCCAATAGAAGGAGCAAACTCTTGGAACAATTGCTCGTCAGAACTAGTAAAACCTTGAAGATCGATTCTTTTTGATAAAGCCGCACTTCTGTGGTGATTTGGTAATAACTTATTCAAAAGCTGGACAACTGCAACTAGTTTCCCCCGCTCGTTTAACAAGGGCAAAGCTAACATGGTGTATGTCCGATACCCAGTTTTCTTTTCTTGTTTTTTGGCAAATACCGAACGCGGATCGTCATAGAAATCGTAGGGAATATTAATAACCTTCTTAAAAGTAGCAACTTCACCTGCAATACCTTTGTTGGCAGGAATACGAATTTCTAAGGAACTGTTACCATCTCCTTCCGCTACTATTGACCACAATTCTTGTTTTTCTTCATCCAGTAAAAAAATAGTTGTCCGATCTGCTCCCAATAATTCTCCAGTCTTGAGGGTGATCGAATGCAGCATTTCTTGCAAAATTGCCTCAAATCCCTGAGAATCCAACATGGATAGGGTTTGATTGACAACCATTAATTTCTGCTCAACCTCATTGACTACTTGCTTAAAGGTGTCTTGAGTCAAGGGAGCAAGAAAACTAGAAATAGTTCCTTGCTTTTTTGCAAGGGTTCCCACAGGAGTAGTGTCATGAAGTGACATCCTGTTGTTTTGATTTCTATGAATTATAACTTTATCAGTATTATCGCGTAATTGATATTGATGCACTGACATAATAAATTTTTGATATGGGATTTGTTTTCGGAGTATTTAACACTGTCAATGAAGCCAAAAGATATTATGCGTTGTCTGTAATAAAAAATACTCTTTTATCAATGTTAACAGTTTAATCTTTGGAAAGATAAAGCGTCATCTATTCCGAATAAAAGTTGAAAAAAAAGAATTCCTAAGGGAAGAAAAATAATCCCAAGTAATTAAAAAAGGTATTGGGATTGAGAAGGAAGAACCAAGAATCGGCAATTTGTATATGTCCATTGTTCTATTTGTCCTGCTAGCCCTTCATTGTCAGTTTGCAATTTCCCAATTTTTAACTCGATTAATTTAAAGAATTTGTGAAGATGAGGATATATTCGGTAGGTTAACGGTTGTAGCTAAGATCTAAAATTTGCAACAACATGAAATGTGAGTGATTCTAGGGACGCAACTTTGTTAAGAGTTACGATAAAACAGAATTTTGTTATATATATATTTTGCCTGCAAGTATTTTTGCAGATTTAGTTTTTTATGTCTTCACATACCTCTGAACGGAAGACAGTGAGTCTACTCACTGCCACCTGTATAGTAGTTGCAAATATGATTGGTACCGGTGTTTTTACCAGTTTAGGCTTTCAGGTAAGAGATATTCAGTCCGGCTTTACTTTGTTGTTCTTATGGGTCATGGGTGGAGTATTCGCTGTGTGTGGTGCTTTAGTTTATGGCGAATTAGGAGCAGCAATGCCTCGTTCTGGTGGTGAGTATTGTTATCTTTCTCATATTTATCATCCTGTGGTGGGTTTTTTATCTGGATGGGTATCAGTGACAGTAGGATTCACTGCACCAATTGCAGCATCTGCAATGGCTTTGGGAGCCTACTTCTCCAGTGTTATACCCCTGTTACCACCTCTGGCGATCGCTTTATTTGTTGTATTTGGCGTTTCCCTAATACATGCTAAAAATATGGTGTTAGGTAGTTATTTTCAACAAATATTTACTGTTGTTAAAGTAATTTTGATTATTATTTTGATTGCTTGTGGTTTAATTTTTGCAGAGCCACAACATCTAAAATTCCTGCCATCAACAACAGATTTATCCTTAATTTTCAGTTCTCCTTTTGCAATTTCTCTTGTCTATGTAACTTATTCTTATTCTGGTTGGAATGCAGCTATTTATTTAGCCAGCGAAGTAGAAGAGCCAGAGAAAAATATCCCGCGTTCTTTAATTATTGGAACTCTAATTGTTACAGCTTTATATTTGCTACTAAACTTCATTTTTCTGCACAGCACACCTATTGAAAAATTAGCAGGAGAATTAGAAGTTGGTTATATTGCTGCTAATCACATTTTTGGTTCCCAGGGTGCAAAAATCATGGGTTTATTAATCTCCTTTGGACTGATTTCTTCAATTAGTTCGATGGTTTTAGCTGGACCTCGAGTTACTCAGGTAATTGGTGAGGATATTCCTATATTCAACATACTTGCGAAAAAAAATACAAATGGTATTCCCTTGTATGCACTTTTGTTACAACTTTTTATTGTTACAATTCTGCTCATTACCTCTAGTTTTGAGGCAATTATTACTTATTTAGGTTTTACCTTAACTTTGTCTTCCTTTATGACAGTTTTAGGGGTTTTTATCCATCGACTGCGAGATCCTCAATTACCTCGCCCTTATCAAACTTGGGGTTATCCGATAACACCAATAGTATTTTTGCTCATTAGTTTATGGACGCTGATATTTTTACTACTGAGTAAGCCGATGGAGTCTTTCGCTGGTATTGGAACCTTAGCTATTGGGTTAATTATTTATTATTTAGGAGCAAAGAACAAATTTAAACTTAATAGCTAGCATATGTCAGCTGTCAATTAACAGTTTATAGACCTGCTTTCTTTAGACATAAAGTGAAATTTATGTTTATTTATAGGCTATTAAATTGAATTCAATTACGTACTGTTAATTTCTTTTTGTAAAACAAGGAAAATAAGATTAAGTATCCCAGAATACTAAATATAAAGAATTCCTACCATCTCATCAAAATCAGAACTATGAACAATCAAAAAACTTTATCAATTTTAAGTGCAGGTGCGGGGCTACTATTTTTTCTCCAGGCTTGTAATAGTGTCAATAGTACAACTACAAATACAGAGAATATTAATTCCGAACAATCCACAACCGCTAAAGTTGAGCCTACTTCTCAAATAAAAACAGACCCTTTAGCCAAGTTTGACAAGGCAAATTCAAAGAAACTAACTGATACTGCCAAGTTATTTGCAGGTATGAATTTAGACGCTAATAGTCCTTTCGCTGGAGTCCAAAAAACTAATGGTTGGCGCAACCATCAAAATTTCTTTAAAAATGCTTGGTCAAAGTTAGAGCAGCAACAATTGACTAAAGTTAGAAAATGGGGTGCAGAAGAATTAAAACAAATTAATGCTGCTTCTCCGTCTGTTTTTTATCCTTTTAGTGGACCTGATTTTTTATATGCCTACTCTTTATTTCCAAAGGCAAAAGAGTATGTTTTAGTAGGATTAGAACCAGTTGGGACTATACCTGATTTTACTAAATTCAACAATAACCAAATTAATTATAAATTAAGAGAATCTAGAAGTTCTTTATCTGAAATTTTACAATTTAGTTTTTTTCGGACTAATGACATGAAGGTGGACTTGCAAAAGCAAGGAGTCCTACCAATTTTGTATATCTTTATGGCTCGTACCGGCAACCGAATTCTTGACTTACAGTATGTAGGTTTAGACAAAGATGCTAACATTCAAAAATTCCAAAAAGGAATGGTTCCAGGGGTAAAAATATCCTTTGTTCCTGATAAAGATAAAGAAGAATCGGAACCACGAAACCTGTACTATTTTTCTACAGATTTATCTAATAGTGGACTGACCAAACGTCCAGAATTAACAAAATTTGTTAATAACTTAGAGAATCCAGTTACTTATCTTAAAGCAGCTTCTTACTTAATGTACAACAGCAGTTTTTCAAATATTAAAAATACTATTTTGGCTAATAGTAGTCATATCCTTCAGGATGATTCTGGAATGCCTCTCAAATCATTTGATAAATCACAATGGGATTTAACTTTCTATGGTGCTTACACGCGCCCCATTGGCTTATTTCGTAATCGCTATCAATCGGATTTACGCAAGGCTTATAAAGGTAATAGAAACATTAAAACCTTAGATTTTGGAATTGGTTATAAATTTGGTGTTAATCAGTCTAATTTGATGTTGGCAGAGACAAAAGACACTGGTAAAAAGTCTCAGGATTTAGTTGAAGGTAAGTAATACAAAATACAATCTGAATACTCATTTTTAGATTTTTAGCCCAAAAAATGTGATTTTTGGGCTATTTTTGCGTTAGTAGAAAATAATTAGAGCAAAACTTAGATGGTTTTACAAGGCTAACGCTTCTAATACTGCAGCATGTTTATCCGAAATTTCTAAATCATTGCTCGTTACAGTGTGCTCGCTATAGTTGCGCTACTTGTTGATACGCTAGGTGCTAATATTACTCACGAAGAGCTTTGTTTAATAATCTATCATCCAAAACTTAAAAAGTGGATGTTTTCCTGCTAATACTTTACTGACGATTTTTTCAGATATTCTCAGACCATTTTGACTATTGGTTAATATTACAATTCCGGTATTTGACTCTCGGCTACTTAAAGTAAAACTTTTGAACGTACCCAAATCACCCCAGTGCCAAAAAAATCTCCCGCTACTAGTTGTTTCTAAACCCCAACCCAATCCCCAATCAATAGAGTGACTAATTTTAATCTGGGGAGTTAACATTTGGTCTAAACTTGCTTCCGTTAGGTTGGGACTATCAACAGTTCCAGGATTCATCATAGCAATCAGGAATTGGGCATAGTCAGTAGCTGTGGTACGTAAACTTCCGGCAGAAACTGCAGCTTCAGGTTTACTCATAGCTTTAGGTATCCCTTTACGGTTGTGTCCATGGGAAGCTGTTTTTGCATAAGCTGATTTCCAAACCAAGCTACTGCTATTCATTCCTAAAGGAGTTAGTATTTCTTGTTGCAAATATTTTTCTAATGGTTGTTTAGTAATTTTTTCTACTACTTTTTGCAAATAGAGAAAGCCTTCTCCAGAATAACCAAATTTTTTTCCTGGTTGGGTTTTGAACCAGACAGGTTTACTTCCACTCCAATTAGGAAAGCCTGTAGTGTGGGACAAAACTCTACGAACTGTAACACGCTCTATTCTGGGATCGGAAATGTAAGGTTTTTCTGTGTATTTTGTTAAAGGTGTATCTAAATCTAACTGTCCCCTTTCAACCATTTTTAAAACTGCATAGGCGAATAAAGGTTTGGTTAAAGAAGCTGCAGCAAATACAGTTTGGTTATCAACTGGTTGTTTAGTAGAGAGATTTTTAACCCCAAACCCTTGACTCCAAAACAGTTTACCGTCCCGAATAATTGCTAAGGAAAGACCAGGTATTAGTGCTGTTTGCATTAACTTAGGAATTTGCCTTTCAAAATTATTAATTAGATTTTCTGTCGCAGTAACAGAAGGGTCACGAAGTAAGTTAATGATGTGATAGATGGAAAAACTAGTAAGAGCCATCCCACCATGTTTTAGTAATTTTCTACGAAATATTTGGGGCATTTTTATTTTCTTATCTTCATTTTCTTAAATAATTTAAAAGACTATAAGCCTCATAATTATGTTCCAGAAATAGAGGGATGCCCCAGAGTCCAAATTCTAGTACTGACAGATTTTAGTACTAATAAGTTATTGACGATAAATTATGTTATTTCAGTTATGGTATTAACATTATAATATACAAACAAAAAACCAAAATTTAATTTGCAAAATTAGATATACCAAACAACATAATTACCATCCCAGCGACTTAATTCCGATTATTTAAGTTTTGTGTTTAAGCTTTGTCCTTAGAAGTTCTGCTTCCTAATATGCAATTTCTTCTAAAAACTAACTTTGACAAAATTACCATTTTGTGAATAGGTTTTGGCTAGTTTTAGATTCAAAATATTATTTTGGTATGCAGTAGGGAAATCGGTATTTTTAATTTTCAGTTTTAAAGAAATTACAAGTTGAAGTTTGCCGTCATAAATTTCTCTTCTTGTATTATCCTTGTTTGCGATTTGAATCCCTGATTTGTACTACTCCGTGATTTAAATTGCTTACTCACCGGAACTTTTATATTTTTAGGATACTACTAGTAGTTTCTAATATTAAGATTTATTTTTATATTTATAGCATCTTCAGTTTGAGAGATTTATGCTGTGATAACTTCAGGAAGCTCTGCTATGTTCCTATACTTACTCATGGCTAATTAGCCAAATATTTTGTTGATTTTATTTTCGTTGACTTTATTTTCTAATTTTACTATTTCTTCCTAAGAAATGTAACCAACTAATATCATATTTTACTTTTATTTATGTAACTATTTTTTATTAAAAATTAAACATTATAAAATGTTACCTCTCATATCATGTTTTAGCTGACTTTCGCTGTTATTTTAATCTATTTTAAGGTTTTTGATATATACTTTAAATGAGAATTGAGTATGGTAATTTAATTCCGTAGGCAGCCTCGCCCAACTTAAAATTTCGGCTTGTTATGGAGGTAATTTATGTCTAGCCACCTTAAAAATACTTTATTTATATTACTTAAGTCTACCTTTTTGGGACTATCATTACCTCTGCTCATACTAAGCAATAGCTATGGACAAACGAGAAACAAGCAGAATCCTGGGTTAGGATATAATCAAGTATTTGAAAACTCTATATCTCAGACAAATAAATATATCCAAACTCAGAAATTACAATTGGTAAAACAAGAACAATCAACAATATCAGAACAAAAAGAACAGGATGAGTTATTCATTTCAATATTAGTCTTTATAGTTATTATTTTAGTTTTATATCTGTTATTGCTTCGCTTGCGCCCCATGTGGTTGTCATATTTAGCAAAAGGAAAACAGAATGAACTCAAACAACGGATGGAAGGTTTAACTAATAAGCTTTCGAGTTCGGAAATTGAGGAGAAGTTAGACGCTATTAAAAAATTAAAGGAAATTGGTTCACCAGCAAAAATAGCTGCTCCTGCTCTGGTCGATGTTTTAAATTTTGATAACTCAGAAGTGCGTTCCAGTGCTGTTAAAGCACTGATTGAATTAGGTAATAATTCAGAAGAAGTAGAAAAACCTTTATTAGCATTACTTGAAGAATCTCAAGATTATGAAGTGCGAGCTAATGCTGCTAAGGTTTTGCTTGGATTAGGTAGTACCTCAAATCAGTTAAGATTTGTTTTACCAACTCTCCTGGAAACCTCTGGGGATTCTAGATTGCGCTTGGATGCTGCTAAAGGATTGATTGAGTTAGGTAATACCTCTGAAAAAGTTCAATCTATTTTGCTGGAACTAGCTGAAAATAAAAATGAAAATTCTCAGCTGCGTTCGGATGCAACTAAAGCTTTAGGTTATGTAAGTAATGTTTCAGAAGAATTACAACTTTACTTGCTTGGGTTACTTAAAGATAAGAATGACAATCTCAATGTGCGCTTGAGTGCAGCACAGGCATTGATCCAGTTAAGTATTAACCTTGAAAAGATACAATTTAGTTTGTTGAGAGATTTCAAAGATTCCGAAGATACTCAGGTTCGCTTAGGTGCTGCTCAGACATTAATCAAATTCAGCAATATTTCCGACCGGGTCAAGCTTGACTTAATAGAAATACTTGGAGATAAAGATGATGACTCCGAAGTTCGTTTGAGTGCTTCTCAGATGTTGATGAAATTAGGTGAAATTTCTGAAGAAGTGCAGCTTGCTTTAGTAAGAATTCTTGAAGATTTAAGGATAAGTTTAAGTGCTGCTCAAGAATTGATGCGATCGCGTCAGATATCAGATAAACTGCGAATTGAGTTATTTTCATTGCTTGAGGATAAAACTGATGAACCAAGGGTGCGATTGAGTGCTGCTCAGATATTGATTAAATTTGGTAATATTTCAGTCCGTCGGTTACGACAGGGACTATTAGCGTTACTCGAACATAAAAATGAAGGTTCTTGGTTGCGTTCCAATGTTGCTCGGGTCTTGGAAGGTTTGGGTCAGAATTCGACTACTGTTCCCACAGGTGCAAGTAAGTCAGCGTAAAAATTTTAAGGTATATCAGCGGAGTGTCAAATTGTTAAATTCCTCAGTCCAAAAACCAAAAAAGCTAATACAAGCATCAGGATAGATACATACAATATTTTAGTTGTGCGTTGCTCTCTGAGTAATATTTCTTGGTAGGAAATTTTTTGGTTTCGGATGAGAAAGACGGCTTGTGGACTAAGTATTGAGGGTAATGCTTTACTTAGTAAAAGTCTAAGAATAACATTAATATTCCATAATTTTTTGCGAATAGGAGCTTGATTATACTGCCAAGGATAACCAATTTGCATCAAACGAATCAAAGCTTTGACATCGGGAAGTCGTAAAGATTCATATTGTTCTAAGGCGTTAGAAAGATTGTTGTCATTGCTTTCTAGTGCATCATTAAGAATACATACATCTTCTAATGCTGAGTTTACACCTTGTCCGAGGTCTGGGGGAAAGCTATGTATGGCGTCTCCTAAAAGAACTATAAATGCTTTTTCATGATTTAATTTGGAATAAAATCCACAACAGTATTGAGGAGAAGGAAAACTACCACCTTCACTTGCAGCAAATCTTTGGACTTCTTGGAGGGAAATTATTTTATCTATGGGTATTTGTGGAAATGATTTCTTGAAAAAATCATACATTTCCTCACCATTTTTCAGTTCCCAAATTTTATGGTTTGGTTTGGTAATAATATTTGCGCTACGGTATTCATCTGGGTTTTTTAGGGGTAATAAGCCTAAAGATATCTTGGTCTTGGGATCCTTGAATGCACTACGCACAGCATATGACATTTCACTGGTGGTGAGTTCGTTCCCATTTTCATCTAAAGGAAACCTTGGTGGTAAGGTTAATACTTTATATCTTAATCCCGCACTTCCTGAAGGAAAATAATTCATTTCAAACCTGTTTGATGAAGATTTATCCCACTGTTTGAGGGTATTTCGAACAATGGAATTAATTCCATCACATCCAACAAGCAGAAAAGGCTCAAATATGAGAGATTCGCCATTTTTGATTTCGGCTGTAACTTTTAATTTTTCAGATTCTCCTTCATCAGCCAGAATTTTACTAATTTCAACGCATTTTGCATTAAAAATGACAGTGATAGATTCTTGCCAATTCTTTTCTATCTCAGAATAAAGTAGGCTTACAAATGTCTTTCGTGTTACCCAGTAGGAAGTTTTGCAATCTGAATCTGCAAGTGGAACTTTAAGTGTTTTACGATTTCCATTTGCTTTAATTTCTGTAAGATAAAATTCTGTATTTGGAACGCCATTTTCTATTAAATTTTCGGTTATTCCTATATAGTCTGTAAATTTTTGACCGCGACCATCTATTAAATAATTAAATGATTTATCGGGTTCGTAATAATCTGCGTCAGGACGTTTTTCTAAAACTGTAATGTTTTTCCAGCCGCGTTTAGCTAACATTAACGCTGTTGCGAATCCTGCGGGACCACCTCCAACAATTAATGTTTGTTGCAGTTCGGGACTGTTATTGTTTGTTACCATAGGTTTTCTCAACCATCTGATTCCTGAGTTCTAATTCATATTCTAAAAAACTGCTGCTAGAATTACAGCTTGATACTGCAAGAGGTTTAATAGAAGAAGTCTTGAACTCAAATCAAGAGCAAGATTTCGGCAACAAAGGGGGTACGCAAAACATAGGAAACAACCATAAAATATGCGATCGCGCTATTTGTGACGTTGTGTACACTTACGTGTCCAGATAATTATTGCCTAATATCTACTCAGACTTAAAGTAATGCAAATTACTATTCTTACCTTGGGTTCCCGTGGCGATGTTCAACCTTTTATTGCTTTGGGAATCGGTTTACACAAAGCTGGACATCAAATAAAAATTGCCAGTCCAGCCAATTTTGAATCGGAAATTCGCTCTCATGGTTTAGAGTTTGCTTTGATAAGCGGTAATCCAGAAGAAGATATAAAAAGTCCTCAAGCACAAGCATTACTACGAACTAAAAATCCGATTGATTTTGTCCGTCGCATGGGCGATTTGCTCAAACCTGTCATGGAGGATGTTTTACTGGATTCATGGCAAGCTTGTCAGGGGACAGATGCGATTATTGGCGGAGGATTCCCTTTCTGGGGATTTGATATTGCAGAAAAATTAAGTATCCCTTTTTACTATGCCTATTTGACGCCGAGTTATCCTACTATGGCATTTCCCCATGCACTTACACCACCAAAGTTGGAAAAATTAGGAGGTATTTACAATCGGTTTACCTATACGCTTCTACATCAAATGTTTTGGCTGCTTTTTCGCCAATCTATCAATCAATTTCGCAATAATATCCTCAATCTACCACCGAAAAGTATTTGGCAAAATCCTTTCGTAAGAATGGAAAATGCTAAAGTCACTTACACCATTGGCTGTAGCCCATTTGTAACACCTAAACCAGCAAATTGGTCAAATCGCGCTCATCTTACGGGATATTGGTTTTTGGATACGTCTGATAGCTTTATTCCTCCCACAGATTTAGTAGAATTTCTCAAAGCCGGTTCTCCTCCTGTGTATATTGGCTTTGGTAGTATGGCTGGTGAAAAAGCGCAAAAAATTAGCGAAATTGCTTTAGCAGCACTAGCAAAAACTCAACAGAGAGGAATTTTTCTTTCCGGTTGGGGTGGAATTAAAAACTCAGATTTACCGAATACAGTTTTTCAAATAGATAATATTCCCCACAGTTGGTTATTTCCCCAAATGGCTTGTATAGTCCATCATGGTGGTGCTGGAACTACCGCAGCAACTTTCCGCGCTGGAGTACCTGGAGTTATTATTCCATTTTTTGGAGACCAACCGTTTTGGGCGTATCAAGCTGTGAAATTGGGTGTAAGTCCAGCAATGATTGATAGAAAAAACCTGACGGTAGATTCTCTTACTCGAGCAATAACAAATGCAATTGAGAATGAATCAATTCAGAAACGTGCTGCGGTTTTAGGAGAAAAAATTCGTTCTGAAGATGGGATTGCAAAAGTTGTGGAGATTTTTAGTAGAGATTTTTAGTAGAGATTTTCTGTAATTAATTGGATAACATGCCTCTTTTACTTCTTCTTTTTAGAACTGGAATCACCATTACTATTATCATTTATTTGACGGTGACTAGCAGCCTGGGCTAACAAAGACTCGGCAAAAGCTACAGCATCTTGGGCTGATTTTCCACCAGCTAATAGTGCAAGTTCGTCCCGGCGTTTATTGATATTATCCAAAGTTTTCACCCGCACTACCGTGCGCTGTTCGCCGTTACCGTTGGTTTCTTTTTTACCTTTAGATTGATTTACAACTTGTTTTTCTACACGAAAGTGACGGTCAGCCATAGCCGCTACCAAAGGTTGGTGAGTCACACATAATACTTGCTGTTGCTGGCTGAGTTGATGGAGTTTTTCCGCGATCGCTTGAGCAACTCTTCCGGAAACACCAACGTCAATTTCATCGAATACCATGGTTTCTGCTGTATCAGTTTGTCTTAAACAAGCCTTGAGAGCGAGCAAAAAGCGACTCATTTCCCCACCAGATGCAATTTCCGTTAATGGTTGCAAAGGTTCACCGGGGTTGGGACTAAACAAAAAAGTAATTTTATCTGCACCATTAACTGATGGAGAAGTAGGTAAAATCTCAACTTCAAACTTGACTTTATCCATCGCCATCGGTTTGAGTTGTTTGAGCAAGCGTGACTGGAGGTTAGCCCCTGCTTTTTGTCGTAACTGGGTTAGCTGCGCGCAGACTTTAGTAACCTTTTCTAAAGTTTGTTTTTCTTGCTTTTCTAAATTTTCAATTGATGATTCGTCGTCATTGAGTTCGTTGAGTTCCTCTTGAATATTTTCATAATGGGCGATCGCATCGGCTAAACTTGGACCATACTTGCGACAAATCAGCTTTAATTCCCGAATTCTTTCTTGCACTTCGTCCAAACGTTGGGGGTCTGCTTCTAAATTTGCACCATAATTATTAATTTCTCGAGAAACTTCCGCGATCGCAGCTTGAGCATCCCGAACTAAATCCAATAGATATTGCAATTCACTGTCATACTCCACCATTTCATTTAAGGTGGTTTCACTATCCCCCAACAGGTCAGTTGCGGTGGGCGCTTCACCATCATCATTTTGATACAACGCCTGATAGATGTTGTAACTCATTTGCTGCAACTCAACTACATGATTGAGACGTTCCTGTTCTTGCAGCAATTTTTCCATTTCTGAAGCTTCAGTTAAATTTGCTTCTGCTAATTCTTTGGCTTGGTAGGTAAGCAAATCTAATTTTTGCAGCCGTTCCCGTTCGGAGGTACGACGTTTTTCCAGGGCTGAATGTACTTTTTGATAATCGCTAAAAGCTGCAGCGACCGCTTGACGTTGTTGAATTATTGAATCACCACCATAAACATCCAACCATTCCCGCACCTGTGCAGACTGTCCCACTTGAACGCTTTGTCCTTGGGCGGTAATTTCTACTAAACGTTCCCTTAAAAGGTTCATTAACTGGCGATTAACCAAAACCCCATTTACTCGGGAGCGACTGCGGACATTATTACTAGTAGTTGTTATTTCACGACTAATGACAACATAATCTTCATCAACTAAATCAATTTCTTGTTCCGTCAACCAAGCAGCTAATGAAGAATTAATTGTAAAGGTACCTTCCACTATCGCCCGATTTGTTCCCGTGCGAATCACTCGACTTGATACCTTTCCACCCAATACTGCATCAATCGCATCCAGAATAATCGATTTTCCCGCTCCAGTTTCACCGGTTAGAACATTTAGCCCCCTGTAAAACTCCAGTTCTAATTTATCAATCAGAGCAAAGTTTTCGATTCGCAATAGAGATAACATAAGTCAAAAAGAACGAAAAATCTTATAGGAAGTAGGCGAAAGGTTTACACTAACATTTTCCAAATTATTAAGATTCCAAATTATTCAAATTCCAGTTTATGCAAATTTCAGTTTATTTAGATTCAAACTATTAAAATTTCAAACTACCGCAGTTATTTGATTCCTAGCTACTTCGATATCCATAATTGCGGCTTGTAAAAGATCTAAAAATATGGGATCTACCCCCTTCTCAATCAAATTTTTTTATTACCATTGAATCAGTATGCCGCTTTCGAGCAAACAAACATAGTTTAGTTTGAATTTATTAAAGATTTGAATTTTTTGGGGATTGGGGACTAGTGTTAGCGCTAGTGCTAACATGACTCATTACTGTGCGCTTACCCGCCCCGCTGCGCTAACATCACTCATTACTCACTAGGAAGATGTGGTGTTAAGAAAAAATAACTAAAGTTATTTCCAATCCCCAGTCCCCAGTCCCCAGTCCCCAATCCCCAATCCCTCACTTAAAAATAAATAAACTATTCCTAATAGCTAATCCCCGATCGCCAGTCCCCTTGTTACAATACTTAACAGAATGTTAAATCCGATGCAGTGGTAAACCCATGAACCCCAATACAGTACCCCCAACCTCCAAATCGAGTCAGGATAATAGTCGCAGTGGTACACCCCCAAACCAAAGCGGATTGTCAGTTGCGGGTGTTGTACCGGAAAATGGCGGACTACCTCCCCATACAATGGATGTATACGCGAGAGAACAAGCCCCAAAAGCGAAGCTTTTACCCAAAACAGCTAACGAATCTGAAGGTTTACGTTACAGCGCTCAGCAAATAGCTAATTTTTACAAGGGTAAGCCTGCAGAGGTCTTTAAGCGTATTTTGACTGTTTTGCGCCCTACATTTGGTTTTGTTTTGAGTTTGTGGTGGGATCGCACAAGGGGCTTTGATATCAAAAATGATATTCGCCGTGCTATACGGTTGCGGGAAATTCTTACCCTGCTCGGACCTGCTTACATTAAAATTGGTCAAGCTGTATCTACTCGACCGGATTTGGTTCCTCCGGTATATTTAGAGGAACTTACTCGACTGCAAGACCAGTTACCGGCTTTTGATAATAAAATTGCTTATCAGTTTATTGAAGAAGAATTGGGAGCAAAACCAGTTGAGATATATTCGGAACTATCTCCAGAACCAATAGCAGCTGCTTCTCTGGGTCAGGTTTATAAAGGTAGACTCAGAACAACTGGTGAAAAAGTCGCAGTTAAGGTTCAACGTCCAGACTTAAGGGAAAGTATTACTATTGATTTATATATTCTGCGGAAAATAGCTGCATGGGCGCAGAAAAATATTAAAGTAATCCGTAGTGACCTGGTCGGTATCCTCGATGAATTGGGAGAACGCATCTTTGAGGAGATGGACTACATCAATGAGGGTGAAAATGCCGAACGGTTTTTTGAGTTATATGGTCATATTAAAGATATATACGTACCACAAATCTACTGGGAATATACCAATCGTCGCGTGTTGACGATGGAGTGGATTGATGGTATCAAATTAACTCAAACCGCCGAAATTAATGCTCAAGGAATAGATGCTCGCTATTTGGTTGAAGTAGGGGTGCAATGTTCCCTACGTCAATTGCTCGAGCATGGGTTTTTCCACGCCGATCCTCATCCAGGAAACCTACTAGCGACGCCGGATGGTAAATTAGCTTATCTTGACTTTGGGATGATGAGCGAAGTTCAAGCACCCCAAAGATACGGTTTAATTGAAGCGATCGTCCACGTGGTCAACCGCGATTTTGATGGTTTAACCAAAGATTACGTTAAATTAGATTTCTTATCACCAGATACAGATTTAACTCCAATTGTTCCAGCATTTGCGAATGTATTTGCTGATGCTCAAGGTGCAAGCGTTGCAGAGTTAAACATTAAGAGTATTACCGACGATTTATCGGCGTTAATGTATGAGTACCCTTTCAAAGTACCACCCTACTACGCGTTAATTATCCGCTCTTTGGTGACTTTAGAAGGTATTGCTATTTATATCGATCCCAATTTCAAAGTTCTTAGTGAAGCTTATCCCTACGTTGCTAAACGGTTATTAACCGATCCAGCGCCAGAATTAAGAGCATCTTTGCAAGACTTACTGTTTAAAGAAGGTAGTTTCCGCTGGAACCGTTTGGAAAATTTGCTTAAAAATGCTCGTAACAGCGATGATTACGACTTAAGTTTAGCCGTAAATCAGGCGGTTGACTTTCTTTCTTCCGAGCGCGGTGCTTTTATCCGTAATAGACTTGTTGATGAGGCATTTAAGGGAATTGATGCTCTGAGTAAAAATGTGATGCATAACTTCACCTACTTATTAAGCGAACGAATAGGAATCGCAGCAGTTAACCCCACACCGAAAGCTAGCCTCGAACAACAGCAAACCCTCGAGCACATTAAGAGAATATTAGGACTTCTGCAACAAAGTCCCAGTTTTGACCCCGCAAAATTAGGTTCTCAAGTTGTAGAAATTATCTTTAATCCAGGGGTACAGCGTTTGGGTCAGCAAATGACCGCGCAACTAATGCAGAAGTTTATCGCTAGATTGATTCGCGATTTGCTTGCTGAAGAAGAAGTTAATAACTTAAAGGTAGAGCGATCAAGTTCACTGACTAATTCGTCAACTAAGATTTCTTTACCTGCTTCGTAAGGAATTATTGGTAATTGTTAGGGATATGATTCCCGTAAACCCGAATCAAAAATTTTTGTAGAGACGTAGCATTGCTACGTCTCTACATTTTGTGGGATATGGCGCGTCTTTACATTTTTTGGGATATCACAAAGTCTTTGATAAAGGGTTTTATTTTTTATAGCTAGCAGTATCCCATAGGTATATGTAATTTTGCTACCATATCAAGCAGATGCAAGCTTGCTAAATGTTTTCTAAATCACAATATGGATCCTGTAACAGCAATGATTGGTACCTGGGTTGGTGAATTTATTACAACAGAAACATCTAAAATATTACTTTCTGGGGTTCGTAGTAAATTTAATTGCACCGATTTAGATAAAGCAATCAAAATTGCAGTTAAAAAAGCCTGTGAGAAGGAAAACAAATTATTTTTACGTTGTGAACCAGATTTTATTAAAAAGTTTATTAATAAATTTTGTCAGGGAAAAGGACTTGAGGAATTACAAAAGCCCCTGAGGAATGAAGGAAAACCAGATATTGTTTTTTTAACGAAAGTTTTTACAGAAGAAGCCTTGAAGGATTCCAAGATGAAAAATATCGCTAAAGATTGCGTTCATCCTTGGATGGAAACTTTCGTTAATACTTATTTTGAAAATACTGATACTTATCTCAGGTTCCAAGTAGCAAAGGAAGATTACTTTAAACAATTAGCAAACTGGTTTGATGATGTAAAATTTGCTGGAATTCCTGTAGCAGGACAAGAAACAGAAAAGTCTGAAAAACTGGAACACATTTTTGTGATGCCAGATGTAGAAGAAAATGTTACCAAGCAAGATTATTCTGTCATTGCAAATGAAAAGGAGTTAAATGAAATTATCTCAGATCATTCCCTTGGGGAACGTCAGAAAGAATTGTTTTTAGAACAACGACAAAAGGCTCTAATTAATGGTTATAGTGAAAAGTTTCTCGCTACACAACTTTTAACCGAAAAAAACTCAAAGAAAAAAAACTCGCAAAAATTTGTTTTACTGGGTGCTCCAGGTTCGGGAAAAACCACTTTGTTGAGCTATTTTGCTGTAATGCTGGCTCAAGACAAAGCAAAAAAAGCTGAAAATCAAGAAAAATTAGGTTTAGACCCAGATGTAGATTACCTACCGATTTTAATTCGGATGCGGGATTTATCTAGACAAGGAAATATCAGCATTCTCGACTATGCAAAAGAGTTTGCCGAAAAAACTATGTCTGTGAAAACTTTACCTACCGGATTTTTTGAATATTGGCTCGAAGATGGACGCGCTCTAATTTTACTGGATGGTTTGGATGAAGTTGCTGAAGAAGCAAAACGTTATGATGTTGTACGACGAATTGAGAATTTCTTAGGTCAGTTTCAAAATAACCTTGCTATTATCACTTCTCGTCCTGCTGGTTACAAACGGGACTTTTTCCGCACCGAAGAATTTCCTCACTATCAACTCCAATCCTTTGATGATGAAAAAATAGAAGAATTTATTGATCGTTGGTACGATAGCCGCATTCAAGATCAAGCGGAAGCCGAACGCCGTAAAGATAGTTTGCGTAAAGCACTTAATGATAACGAAAGAATTAAATTACTTGCACGGAACCCTTTACTATTAACCATTATTTCCTTAATTCATCGCTATCAAGCTATATTACCTAGAGAACGCCATAAACTTTATAACAAAGCAGTAGAAACTCTCTTAACTTCCTGGGATGCAAACAAAGAACTCACCACTCACAAAGTATTGCAATATCTCAGTTTGGATGATTTACGTCGGTTAATGGAACGCCTGGCTTTTTGGATTCATACTCAAGGGAATACTAGGGATAATGAAGGCGGAACTTTGATTGATTGTGAAGAATTACTCGATCAACTAAAAAGAGAAATTAAAGACCTCAAAGGTATTGAACTCTATAAAGCTGAACAAGAAGCAGAAAGATTTTTACATTTGATTCGCGATCGCACCGGTTTACTGAACGAACAAGGACAAGATTGCTATGCATTTGTCCATAAAACCTTTCAAGAATACCTTTGTGCTGAGGAAATTAACTATCAAGCAGACAATGAAGGGGATTTTGGAATAATTTTAGAGCAAATTAACTCTAACCTCCATGACCCCCACTGGCGAGAAGTTTTGTTATTATTGGTTGCTCAGCAAAAACCGAAAAAAGCAGCAAGAGCGATTAGGACAATCCTTGAGAATGGTAGCGAATACGAAAAATGGCTGCATCGAGATTTATTGTTTGCTGCTACTTGCTTGGCTGAATACACCAATAATTTGAATGCAGCAGATCCAAACTTAGGTGAAGAGATTTTGCGGGCTTTAGTTGACTTGGAGGTCAGTGGTAGCGGACGGGCTGGGGAAAAAGTTATTCGGGAAGTTTTCTCAACACTTTGTCATTTTTATGAAACGGCTTTTGAAGAACAAGTACTAAATTTATTAAAAGCTGAAGCTGAAAATATTTATGAGTTGAGGTTACAGGAATATCAAGCACAACTAGGAGATATAGAAGGAGCAGTTAGTATTCTGATTGAATTGCTCAATAATGATAATTCTGAGATGCGCAACAGTGCTGCTCTTACTTTAGGTAATTTAGGTGAGGACTCACAACCGGTAGTGGATCCGCTTGTGAAACTTCTAGCTGATGATGATTTACTGATATGTTACAGCGCTGCTCAAGCTTTAGGTAAGTTGGGTAAGAACTCACAACCGGTAGTGGATCGGCTTGTAAAGCTTCTAGATAATGATGAACATCGGGTACGTAACAGTGCTGCTCAAGCTTTAGGTAAGTTGGGTAAGGACTCACAACCGGTAGTGGATCGGCTTATCAAGCTTCTAGATGATAGTAGTTCTCGGGTACGTAACAGTGCTGCTTTTGTTTTAGGCAAGTTGGGTAAAGACTCACAACCGGTTGTAGATGGACTTTTAAAACTTCTGGTTGATGGTGATTCTCGGGTGCGTAACAGCGCTGCTCAAGCCTTAGGCAAGTTGGGTAAGGGCTCACAACTGGTTGTGGATCGGCTTGTAAAGCTTCTCAATGATGATAATTCTCGAGTCCGTAACAAGGCTGCTTTTGCTTTAGGTTATTTGGGTCAGAACTCACAACCTGTTGTAGATGGGCTTGT
>JGI1201J43222_100095_pt1 | contig 32553 bp, 17 predicted proteins | sample MastesBC008_FD_43222 | JGI IMG/M metagenome (IMG submission 43222) | reverse complement strand
ACTCCTTACTTCTTATTGACTTTTCTGCTTAAGTGCTAGCACAAATTCAAATTGCGAAGTTTCTTTGTTAGGATTATTCGCTGTCATACCCACACCACGAATCGAATCCAGGACAGTTCTTGCTTCCTTAGGAATTGGCTGTAATGCAGCAAAACGGTCAAATATATTCATACTTTGATCCATATTCAGGTAAAAATAACCGCTATTTGGCTGTTGTAAAGAACCAGCGATAGTTTTGAAAGGGTCGCTATCTTTCAAAGATGGATTTTTTGCAGTTGCGACGGTTTGTGCTACAGAGTCACCAACAGCCATAAATACTGTGTCATTATCCAACCAACCTTGGGTTACTAAAGCACCTTGTCCCGGAAATTCCCACTTGGTAACGTCTTTATCGCCAATTTTACCTTTCTGAATACTGATAGGTAGTTGATTTTGGGCAATATTATTGATTTTATTGAACGTTGCTTCAGTAGTTTGGCGATCACTCGTGTCAAATACCAGCGCCGCACCAAAACCAGTATTTGCTAAAACTCCTTGATTTGCAGGAATTAAAGCTAATGCAAATTCTCCATTCATCCAGCTAAAAATATCTTTATCTAAATCAATATTGACAGTTTGCAGTTGAGTTCTTGTTTGCTGAAGGGCTTGCTTAAGTTCGGGATTAGTTTCAGACTGTTTGACAAAAGCTGACCAAACATCTTTTAAATCTTTACCATTTGCAGAAACAATAGTATCTACCGGAAACAGATTGACTAAATTTGAAGGACTATTTGGATACTGGTATTCAGCAAGTTGGGGATCCAGATTTGCAGTCGCTTTCATCCGAATCCCCACGTTATCAACTCCGATCGCCCCGACCATAGATTTAACCTGCTTCAACTGTTCCAAGGTTTGTGGAGGTACTTGAGAGGAAGAGTTGGTGGTAAGTAATTGTTTTACAGTGTTTCCATAGTCAGGTACATATACTTTTACTAAAGTATTTTGTAAGTCTACATTGTGATTAAATAATTTATCCGCCCCAGGCTTACTCGCAAAAGATGCTTCACCTTTATAGGTATCAATCGCTTGCTGTATGTTTTCCTTGTTGGGAGCAAGGACTACCCGGTCGTTTAAAATCGCACTGTAACTAGGTGCTCCTTTATTTTCAATAGTTTGTGTAATTGTTTCGCCTTTATAATCTATTTCCTTTGTCTCAACGTCTTTTTGTGATTTTAGTTTTTTGGAAAAATCTAACGCTGCGAGTTTATCCTTCACTCCTACAACCATCAGTAAATTGGGCTCTGACCGATCTTGAGGAGTACCTTGAGTCGGTTGAACTGGATTTGGTGGAAGCACAGCGAACATTACTCCACCCAACCAAGGTTTTAAATCTTTTTCATAGGAAAGGTCCCTATCTTTCGTCAAATCTTTTTTGAAATCTTCTAGACCTTGAGTAATTAGTTTTTGCGCTTCTGGAGTTCCAAAATTTTCTAGATTCGACCATAGTTCGGGATCGGTTGAGATATAGGCTGTCATAATTGCTTCATCTGGAACCAATTTTGCACTACCTAAAGCATCTGAAATCGTTCCAGAAGGACCACCCTTTAAGAATAAATAAGTTGCAGTTGCAATTCCTCCAAGTACTAAAGCTGCACCTACTGCAGGAATTAAAAATTTTGCTTTATTTTGTGGCATTATCGTTAATTTAACCTCTTTCTTTCAAATTTTGATTTAACAAACTACAAACGTCATGGTAAAGTATTCGGATTTATGCAAGGAATATTGTAATTTAGCGATATTTACTGATTTTTGAGGTCGTACCGCATACTATTTTCGATTTTGATTACTGCAATTAGAAAAAACTGGGGAAACAGAGTGCTATGGTCCCTAGATAAATGACATAATTATTTAACTAAAAAATAATTTTAATTTGTGAATAAAGGATGAAATTGTCATAGAATATAGGACTTAATAAAACATAGGACTTAATAAAACTAATATTCAAAGGAAAAAACAAAGGCAAAAGATAGTGCAAGTATTTCTAGTACTTGTTAGGTTTATTATCCAGAACATATTAAGTCGGGACAAATCAGAAAGAAATTGTCAAATAAAATCAGAATTCTAATTTTGATGAATATTTTCAATTAAATTGTATTGTTAAGAATTACCTAATCTTGTCAATTTATCTATCGGGAATTTGAAAAAGGAGTTAGAAATCAGGATGAAAGAATTAATAACATAGCATATGCTTGTGGTATTGAATTAGTTTAAGCAGAAGAAAATATTTAAACTATTCAAACCATTTACACGCGCCAATATTTATTTAGAACGGGGCAGACAGAATTTAAAGGGGAAAGAAAAATTTAACCACACCTTTATTTTTTTGCCAAAATACTTAGCAAGTGTTCTTATTTGACCCCATCAGATTTACATTTCGTAGCTAGAAAAAATCATAGTTAGAAAAATCAATGCTGAAATCTTATTTCGATACGGAAAATAACCGTCATAAATCTTTTGAGTTACCAGGTTCAAAACCTCAATATAATCCCGACCGTCCGGGACAGGTAGAACATATTTTTCTCGATCTCGATTTGGATATTCCCAATCAAAGTTACCAAGGGAATTGTCAGATTACCTTAAATCCGATTCGCAGCAATATCGACCGTCTGACCTTAGATGCTGTCAACCTCAACATTAAATCCATCCAGGTCAATGAGGTTGGGCAAAAATTTGATTACGATGGTGAGAAATTAGAAATCGAGCTTAACCAACAAACTCAAATAGGTAAACAGATAATTATCGATATTGCCTATTCTGTGGAAAAACCCCAACGCGGGATTTATTTTGTTGCACCGAACAAAGACTATCCGAAAAAAAATACCCAAGTTTGGACTCAGGGTGAAGATGAAGATTCCCGCTACTGGTTCCCCTGTTTTGACTACCCCGGACAATTATCAACTTCAGCAATTCGCGTCCGCATCCCCAAATCATTTATTGCTGTTTCCAACGGTAAACTAATTGCTGAAGAAGTAGATGGGGACAAAAAAATCTATCATTGGTCCCAGGAAGAAGTTCATCCAACCTACTTAATGACTTTAGCGGTCGGTGATTTTGCTGTCATTAGCGATCGCTGGAATGACATTCCAGTTACTTATTATGTTGAAAAAGGTAGAGAAGATGACGCCAAGCGCACGATGAGCAAAACTCCTAAAATGATGGAGTTCCTCAGTGCAAAATATGGTTATTCCTATCCTTATCCCAAATATGCTCAAGTCTGCGTTGAAGATTTTATTTTTGGTGGGATGGAAAATACTTCCACCACACTTTTAACCGATAGATGTTTGTTGGATAAAAGGGCAGCATTAGATAATCGTTTTGCTGAAAGTTTAGTCGTTCACGAACTTGCACATCAGTGGTTTGGCGATCTAGTTGTAATTAAACATTGGTCCCATGCTTGGGTAAAAGAAGGAATGGCAACTTATTCAGAAGTCATGTGGACAGACAATGAATATGGAGCCGAAGAAGCTGCATACTATCGTTTAAAAGAAGCCCGAAGCTATTTAGCTGAAGATAGTAATCGCTATCGTCGTCCAATGGTAACTCACGTTTACCGGGAAGCCATAGAGTTATACGATCGCCATATTTACGAGAAAGGTGCTTGCGTATATCATATGATTCGTGCTGAATTAGGCGACGAGTTATTTTGGAAAGCAATTCAAACTTTTGTAGGGGATAATGCCCATCAAACCGTAGAAACAATAGATTTACTGCGGGCTATTGAGAAAGCAACTGGTCGCAATTTAATGTTTCTCTTCGATCAATACGTTTATCGTGGAGGTCATCCTGACTTTAAAGTTACTTACTCCTGGGACGGAGATGCAAATTTAGCAAAAGTTACAGTTACTCAAACCCAAGCAAAAGCAGATGGTAGCAGCAAAGATTTATTTGATCTAAAAATTCCCATCGGGTTTGGTTATAAGCAGGAAGGAGAACCAACATCTAAAATCTTCACTGTGCGGATTAATGAACGCGAACAAAGTTTTTACTTCCCTCTGGAATCCAAACCTGATTTTATTAGTTTTGATGCAGGCAATCATTTTCTCAAAACTGTATCTTTAGAATACTCAATTCCAGAATTGAAAGCACAGCTAGAATTAGATCCTGATCCTATCTCTCGGATCTATGCAGCTGCAGCTTTAGCAAAGAAAGGTGGTTTAGAAGCCCTGAAAGCACTATCAGAAGCTTTGAAAAATGACCGATTTTGGGGCGTCCGGGTTGAAGTTGCAAAGCAAATTGCCAAAATCAAACTAAATCAAGCTTTTGATGCTTTGATTGTTGGTTTAGCAGACCAAAATGCTTTTGTGCGCCGAGCAGTGGTTCAAACATTAGCAGATATCAAAACCCATGAAAGTTACAAAGCTTTGAAAAATTTAGTTCAAGATGGAGACAACAGTTATTATGTGGAAGCCTCTGCAGCCAGTGCTATTGGTTCAATAGCTGCAGCTTCTGGGGAAGATGAAAAACCCAAGGAAGAAAAAGTTATCAAGTTACTCAAATCTGTCTTACAAGAAAAAGCTGGTTGGAATGAGGTCGTTAGAAGTGGTGCTATAGCAGGTTTAGCCGAATTAAAAACCAGTGAAGCAGCCTTGAATGTTTTGATAGAGTATAGTAAGCCTGGAGTACCCCAAGCACTACGTTTGTCTGCAATCCGCGCCTTGGGTAAAATTAGCATCGGTCAAACTCCTGCTAATTTAGAAAACATCTTAGATAAGTTAAAAGAACTAGCAAAAGAAACCTTCTTTCTAACTCAAGTCGCAGTTGCAGTAGCTTTGGGACAAATGGAAACACCTAAAGCGATCGCGATTTTGCAAACTTTGGCGAATCAAACTCCAGATGGAAGAGTACGTCGTCTTGCAGAAGAGCAAATCCCTAAAGTACAAAAAAGTATTGGCTCCGATAGCGCTGTGCGTAAATTACGTGAAGAACTTGATCAAATCAAGAAGGAGAATCAGGACTTAAGAAGCCGTTTAGAAAATTTGGAAGCTAAGTCCAAGTAACAAATCTAAATTTAATTAACGGTTCACTTTCAGGTTAATTTTTAACTGAAATATCGGATATTTAGGTAGAGGTACGATATATCGTATCTCTACATTTTATATTTTAATGATTTCTATTTGCGCGAATAATTTAAGACTGTTATGAATTCATACTTTCAATATATTTATTTTAGATTTTAATTTTTAATTAAAATTTTAATTTTCGATTAACTAAAGTTAGGATTCCCATCCTAATAGATATTTATATTTTATCGCTACAACTAGTGTATAAAAATATTATCTTATTGGCTTTTATTGAATGATTGTGCACCTGAGTCAATATAACTCATATTTATTATTGCAATTTTCATAAAAGGTTATAATCATAAATTATAAATTATTAATCAACTAATGATAAATTCCTTATAATCTTTCAATAACTGCAATACAGTCGATAAATAATTTAAAATTACGTCACTTATTAACGCAGCTATTCAAGTAATTTCAGGATACAAATATTACATTTATCCTGATATCAAAAAAACAATATAGAGATAGATAATTTCGCGTAAGTGATGCTACTATTTACGACGGTACTTTCAGCAATCGGAGTCAATCATGAATAAAACACTGCGCAATATACTTGTTGGGACTGGAATTGCAGCTGTTGGCGCAATCGGAACCAAAGCAGCAGTAGATTATTTTCAAAATCGCGGGAAAGAAGAAGTTATTGATGAGAGTGAAGGCGATGCTGAAGCAACTTCACCAGAAGAAGTTGCTTATGCAACTGTAGAAGAAAGCTCTGTTCAAGAATTTTTAGATGTGAGCTTTGGTGATGCTGGTCGTTATGTTCCCAATCGTCCGCCCAAAATTTTTGACTATCAAGGCGAACAATATATGGTTATCTGGGCGTATGACAATGAACAAGAAAAAAATCAAATGTTAGCTTTTAAGTATACTGATGCTGGCAGAAAAATGATTGCTAGTGTTGGTTACACCGGTGAAAAAACAGACTATAACTTAAATCTTGAAGATACTCCCTTTGCTATTGATGTAAATGGCAACAAATTACAATCCGGTCAGTCTGAAACCGAAGGTAGCGAGGACGTTGACTTTGTTTTAGCTGCTTGATTGAAAGTTACGATTTAAATCTACTAGAAGTAATGGTGGCTGTAACAGCCACCTAATTTTATATATTAATTATCTTTAAATAATTAATTATCTTTAAATATTAAATTATCTTATTATTAAGCAAAGAAAATTAAGGAGTATCAGTCAGAAATATAAGTAGAATCAAGTGCTTTTAACTGATAGTCCAAATTATTTGTACGGCATTTAGTGACTAGGTTAGGCATTAATAGAATCCTGTTTGTCCTACGGACACGCTATAGCTATAGCTGCACTGCTTACGGAGCCGCTAACGTCGTAGACGCCCTAAAAACCATGATTAGTAAACTTTTTATCACCTTCTTGCCCAGTCTATTATGACGTTTGACTTTTTTAGGACTTTGCTGTGCCCCAAGCGTACCATAATGGGCAGAGATTATATTTTGACTTACGCCTAGCACTACTAGTAGCATTTCTTCTAAGTGAATTCATGCCTAATTTTTAAAATCTTGCGCTCAGTTGATTTTGTCCAAACAGATACTTGGTATAAAAATAATTATAGATTTTCTTGCGATCATTATGATGATAGAACTAAAAGTGAGGAAATTACAAATACAAAGTAAGTCAAATTTACGCCAATTATTTGTACAAAATATAAATCTCTAAAATCGCAGTAATAAAGGATAAAATCCGATTCTCATGCGATTTTTAGAGATTTAGATTCAACTGGTTTTAACGGATTCGGGCAACTAAAACAGATAAAATAAACTAATTCGCTGTTTTTTCTTTAGCTGCATCCATCTCCCAGGTGTAATAGCCTATTTTTTTCGGTACTCTAGAGAATCTGCCGATACGATAACCTCTAGATAATTCATTGAGGACGGCGCTTTTAATTTCCCGCAATTGCTGCTCGTCTAAGTCCCCATAAAGCCCAGTAATAATATCAGCCACACTGAAAATGGTTCCTTTATTTTCTTCTAGAAAATCAGAAATGGCGTCAATTAAGAACTTACCTTCGTAGGCTCTGAGCATTGGTATACGCCTGGTTTTCGGCAGCACAAACGGTTTACGTTTCTTTTGTTTTGCTTTAGATTTTGACTTACCTTTTTTGAGCGGTAACTTTTCTAAATCAAAGGTGTAACAACCAGGTTCCTCAGGAACTGCAGACCAATAAGTCTTTTCTTTACCGTGGGTTAGAGAAGATTGAACTCTCCCTTTGACCACTTTAAATAAGTTTGGCTCTAAATCTCCGTAAAGCGATCGCACAATAAAATCTATGTGACATACTCCACCAATATGCTCTTGCAATAGCTTTTCTATTGCTTGCATTCTGGTTAGGGTTTCATATTCAGCAACCATTGGAATATCAGGAACCAGCTGCTTAGATTTGTTACTTTTCTGAACAGTTGCAGTTGTACGTGGAGAAGAAGAAGCATCTGAGTCTTGCGAAGAACCCGAAGTTCCACCTAATTCCTGCTTGTTTGCTTGTTGAGTATCCTCACTTGTTTTGTTTGCTGCTGTGAGAGATTTTGGTAAAGAGTCACTGCTGCTAGTAATTTCCTCTGTAGTTAACGATGCTTCTGTAACACTAACTGGTGTTGCATCTAGTAACGTTACAGAATTATTTCCATTAAGACCATTTACATCGCTATTATTTGTTAGCAATGCTTCTACATGGGCTAGCTGGGAACGTGCGTTTTGATATAGAGTCTCGTACTCTTTTACCAGACGAGCATAATGGTCTCGTAATCCCAGGAGGGGTTGTATAAAGTCTTGGGGGGGAGGTTTCAATTGTCCTTTTGAGTTCATAGGGCTTTAGTTAAAGTTGTGTTCTATCGTCAGTTTCACCTTTATAGGTCATTGGTACCGGTTTAACACGCTTATTACTAGATCTAAAGCGTGATTTCCCGGATGGCTGAGGTGGACGGCACTTTTCGCAATATAGTGGGCGAGGTCCAAAAGTTTCTCTCTCCGTAGGAGAGTTGCATTGCTTACAGACAAAGTGAAAAACTCTGGTATGAATCAGGCGCTTGTGTGCTCTGACCGTATACTCCTTAACATTGACGTACTTGCTTGTCATAATCAAAAAATGTGAATTACGTTCTTACCAATATAATTATTCAAACCGACAAAATTGAATCCAGGTATAAGGAAATCAATATTTGATTTTACGACTGAATAAATTTATTGTTAAAAAATAGTGCCTTAATATGAAGATAGACTGACGACATAAATTTTAATCCTCTATCTAGTTTGGTCAGGACGATAATGGAAGGTCGAGTCTACCGGCTGGAAATTCCAACAGACTAACCTCCAAAATATTGGTGAGCATAATTACCAACTCTCTGATGTCTTGAAACATTAATCCTGATAAAAATTTACTATATTTCACAACTGCAGATACACTGAACTAGCCTTTTAAACTCCTCTTTTTTAGGCAATAATCTTGCTCGGTGAACTACCCTCTCAATATATTAAGTCAAATCTAACGGCACAGTGGATAGATAATAACTGATACTGGAGAGTGAAGACTTTTGCCAATACTGAAAAGCAGAATTTACAACAGCCTTTACAAGTTAGAGAATTATATCAGTTCGTATATAAGCACTTTCTAATTCACTACTAACTTATAAAAGGATTTACTTAGACAGTATATGAATTATAAGACTTAGAGTAAAGATAAATCAAAATAATCTAAGTCAAATTTCATCATCTTCGATATTTCACTTCATAAAGTGTCAAATCTGAATATATAAGCACTGAGAAAAAGCCATATCTGGCTTGGGATAATTTTAACAATAAAACAGCTTTTCCCATTGTTAAAGGTCTGGTATTTAGTTGTGTTGATGATGTATGAGAACATTTTAGAAATAGAATTTTCCTCTATTACATAACTGTTACAGCTTTTAAGTAAAGCTTTTATTGAACTGGCTCTTATACCACTCTAGGTCTGGATGAAGGGGTTTCAAGCTTGCAATAATTATTCACTAGCGTATAGCTATTCAGCATCCGGTGATGCCTATTAGCGACCCTCAAGCCTGATTTATATTGACATCTATGTCCTTATTTCGCAAATACCTGGAAGCTTAAAAATTAAACTAGGAAGTTTTGCTCGCGTTCTCAAAACCTACTTGAAGTTTTTTGCTCAAATAACGAGGTAAAAATTCCTTATTTACTAATTGTGGCTTCATAACAACAGTACTATTTTGTAATATTTGTTATTTAGAACGAGTAATGATTGGTTCATTTTTGAGTTCTTAATTCCAGAAATAACTACCTTCTCTAGCTGGAGAATCAAAAATTTCAAAACAAAAATTTCAAAATATCAAGCTCTCCTCAATTCCTATTTTGCAGAGAAATTGCACGAAACACACAAAATATCTTTCTTAAAATTCTACCTGATTCACCATACTAACTGCTTTGGCATGAATCAGGTCAAATATATTTTGAGAGAAAACTTGTTGGTTCATTATTTCCAAAATCCCTAATTTTTTTTAAGTAAAGCGTGATATCTATCATGCAAATAGATCCATTATGAGTGATTAATATATGGAAATACTCGGCAGATTTTGATTTTATAGATTTTGATGTTACAAATTCCCTACATTTTCCCTGAGAGGTACATCAGCACTAATATAAGCAAAGAAAGCTGTTCACTTATTCACATCCTGTATTTGAGAAGATGTAGCTCTACGTGCAAATCAAAATAGATAGCACCTACAGTTCCGCTAATATGGAGCGTAAGCATAGCATGCGTTTTACTCCTCATGGCTTTTAATATTTATGAATATCTTCACCTAATTAGGTAGTGTTATATACGAAAATTAGTTATTTAATACACTATTCAATACAAAAATGTACACAAACATAATTCATAGCCAAAGATATTTTTCCTGAACTGAAATATGCGATGGGTCACCTGCATATTTCGACAGCATGGTGGATGCGTGTTTAACAAGGAGGTGAAAATATTAAAGACACAAGTCGTACATCAATATCTAATGTGATTTTTTGAGATTTGACTGAGTAACGAGTCTCAACTTGTAGCAACTACCAATGAATTACTAGAATACCGGGGTCCTGCATCAATCAAATTGCGAGAAGATTTCATATTGAAAAGGCTATGATTAAAATAGGGTACAGCATTAATATAAATAGATTAAGTCCCTAGATTCCCAGTTAAACTTAACATTAAGCCTTCAACCCTCGAAGATAAGCAAGAGTGTGATACGGAAAAATATTAACCACATCATCACATTGAAAAAGGTATGATTTCTATGAATAGAGAACCATTACCTTGAACAGAGATTCACCTGGCTAACATTTGTACCACAAAATGGGAAAATAGTTCCTAACTTGTATTCCTCCGTAGGCGTTGATTCATTTATACTAAGACAGTAGATAGGTACAACAAAGCTTAAGCATTTTAATATGTACTCCAGGTATACTATCCACCTCACGCATATTTAGTAAACACCAAGGTACATAACAACCAATAACACAAGACTATTTTTAAATCATAGTGACAGGCAAACACTGCTTGCAGTCCCTTTCTTAAAAATAGTTTATTGATGGGCTAACACACTAATTTTAACTTTCTTCTCTTTTCTGAGAAAGAACATTACATTTGAGTCTAGTTTTTAGCTTAATACTATTTATTATCTTACATTTAATTATGCATCGCTACTTAATCAAGCATTATACTTTGCAAATATTCTTTAATCAGATCTCATAAATTCCAACAATTTTCAATAAATATGCATAAATCACTTTCTTCTGTCGGATAACTTAATACAAGTTAAGGAGATTCGCTACACATGCAAAAAGTTATAAAAATATTTGCTAGATTATAAGTCTATTATTATTGCTAATCAAAGTGTATTGATATTAAACACTTCCCACGCTATATATTTAGTCAAAATCTGTACCTAGGGCATAAAATGAAAGTGATGTATGGATTTAATGATGATTTGTATCTAAGTACATTTCTGAAGCACGTTTCTAAAGTATTTGTGTTATTTATAATTTGTTTTAATTATAAATTTAATGGCTATGAATCAATAAACAAATATTATGTTTTTATATTTATCAAAAACTAACAATTATTACAATATTTATTTTGCATTTATAATACTATCAAATTTAGTTATTTACAAGTATATATGTGATATATATTTCAACGAAAATTTTTAATATTAGAGGTTCATTAACATAGAAAACAGCCAATAAATTATATTATATAGTGAAGTATTTACTTATAGGGAAAATTAAGGCATTCAATAAATGAGGCACAATTATTCGTTGTATCCCATAGTTGTTGGCGCATTAAGTGTATTGGCTACGCCAAAAATAGCAGTAGGGTTATCTGATAGTGAAGTAGGAAAAATTGCTCGAGAAATTACAGTATTAATTGGTGGCAAAAATGAATCTGGTTCAGGAGTACTTATTAAGAAAGATGATACAACTTATACTGTCTTAACTGCCCGCCATGTTGTAGAAAAAAAAGACGCGTACACCGTTATAACTCCAGATGGTAAACAGCACGCGATCCAATTTAAGAACATAAAAAAAATACCGAACGTAGATTTAGCTTTACTAGAATTTACAAGTAATAATAATTACTCAATTGCCAAGATCGGAAATTCTAGTGCAGCTGTTTTGGGAGCGACGACTTATGTTGCTGGTTTTCCCAAAGCTATCAATGAGAAACAAAACTTACCTTACAGTTTTCCTCCAGCAGGTAAAATTACAGCAAATGCTTCTCAAGCATTACCGGGAGGTTATGCTTTAGCCTACAGAATAGATGCTTCACCGGGTATGAATGGAGGACCGGTGCTAAATGAAAAAGGTGAAATCATTGGGATTCACGGTTTAGGAGATGAAAATTATCAAAACCGGAAACTAATACCCAATCCCACTGCTACTTATCTAAAAACGGGAAAGAATTTAGCTATTCCCATCGGTACCTTTTTAAAATTCTCTAAAAGTGCTGGGATTGATGTAGATTTTGTTTCTCCTGAAACTAGTCCCACTAACAAAGATTCTACAAAATCCAAAGCAGATGATTTTTATATCAAAGCTTCATCTGAAGTTAAATCAGGAAACTTTCAAGAAGCAATTGCTGCTTACAATCGAGCAATCAGTATTAATCCTCAATATACGGATGCATATAATGATCGTGGTGTAGTTCTTTCTGCTCTGGGAAGTTTACCTGAAGGAATTAAAGACTTCGAGCAAGCTGTAAAAATTAATCCTCAATATTCTATAGCTTATGTAAATTTAGGTATTATTCGTTTAAATTTGAAGAATTACGAGCAAGCAATTACCAATTTTGATCGGGCTTTGCAAATAAACTCTAATATTGCTGATGCTTATCTCAATCGGGGTAAAGCCTATTTCTATTTGGGAAAAAAAGAAAAAGCAATTGCTGATTACGATCAAGCCTTAAATATTAACCCTAATGATGTACAAGCATATGATAGTAGAGCTATAGCCCGCTTTCGTTTGGGAGATAAACAAGGAGCAATAAAGGATTTTGGTCGAAGTTTAGAACTCAATCCTCAAAATGCTAAAGCTTATTATAATCGTGGTGTTGCTCGTTCCCGTTTAGGAGATGATAGAGGAGCGATTTCAGATTACGATCTGGCATTAAAAATTAACCCTGGTTATGCACAAGCTTACGGTAACCGGGGTCTAGCTCGTTTGCGTTCGGGTGATAAAAAAGGAGCGATCCAAGATTTAAAGACAGCTGCAGATGTTTTTCGCAAGCAAGGTAAAGAAGATGATTATCACAAAGCTCAAAATTTAATTGAGAAGCTTCAGGAGCAGTGACTCAAGAGATTGTACTTTTAAATATCAATCATCGAGTCGGTAACTAAAGTAATAGTTAAAATCCTGAACCCAGGGGAGATATTTACCAATTCATAATTAACAGCTATCTAATTTCAAATGATTCAATCATCTGGTTTACATCTTGGATAAAAGTATCATATTCATTAATTGTTGCTGTGTATGTAATAGTATATGCCCTGTCACCTTTCAAGGTCCAAATCAATAAACTTTTAAAAGTTTTTCCTCTATCTTCACGAGTATAAATTAATTTGTTAGCAGGTCTATAAGCTAAAGTTGCTGTATCATTCCTAATTATTTTTGCTTCTGGAAAATTATCTTTGATAATATTGACAAATGATGTTTGAGAATCTTTTAAAGTACCCGGAAATCTTCTCACACTAATAGTTAAATGCTCGATAAAATTATCTTGAGAATTCTGATGGGGTGAATTAAAGATAACAACATCTGTTGCAATTGGATCTTCTATATTTTGTGCCTCCCAACTTGTAGGATGCTTGATTTTGAGACCTCGACTATTATTCTCATAGGTAGAAAAAGTTTCTACAGGTTGTGCTATTTCCAATAGTTCGTTTCGAGGACTAAATTTATTCCAAACAACAAAACCTGCTGCAAGACTCGCAGTCACGCCCAAACCTATAAGTATTTTGATGAGCTTTGAAGAGAAAGCACTTCGATTACGACCCTTCCTTATCTTATTGTACAGTGGATTGCCATAAAGAGTTTTTGTGCACATGGCAGGATCGGAAAGACAGTTTAAGGCATCAAGTACCGTCCTTGCACTACGATAGCGTTGTCGAAAATCGTAGCGTATCATCCCATCTAAAATATCACCTAATTCAGGATTGACTACAACATTTAAGCTATGACGCCAATCAATCTCACCTGTTTGATGATCTGTAACTAAGTTGTGAGGTGTTGTTCCAGTCAAAGCCTGAATCGCAATTACTCCAAGCGCATAGATGTCACTATTAAATTGGGGAAACCCTTGGGCTTGCTCTCCTGGCATGTAGCCACGAGTACCAATTGCAACACTGTAACTGGTACCTCCTTGGGAATTGATAATCTGAGTACTAATCTGTTTGACAGCCCCAAAGTCTATTAAAACAATTGTTCCATCTGGACGACGGCGGATATTTGAAGGTTTAAGATCTCTATGAACGTGATTCTTCTCATGAACAAATATTAAGACCTCTAAAATATCTTGTAAAAGTTTAATAACTTCATCTTCACTAAATTTTTGTCCCGAAAGTAATTCCTGTTCGAGGTCGTGACCTTCTATATATTCTTGTACTAAATAGAATTGTTGTTCTTCTTCGAAGTGCGCTAGCAGTCGTGGTATTTGTTTATGAACTCCTAATTTTTCTAAAGTTTGAGCTTCCCTATGAAACAAACGTTTACCAGCATCGAAAGTTTTCGAGTCGGTAGACATTGGTCTAAATTGTTTGACAACGCATTTGGGATTTCCCGGACGCTGAATGTCTTCAGCTAAGAAGGTAACCCCAAAACCCCCTTGCCCCAATAATTGAATCATACGGTAGCGTCCACCCAGGGTTTGATCCACCATGAATTGCATGAATTATCTCAGAAACTATTACTCAATTTAATGTTGATTTTCGCATAGAGACTTTCCTAGAGGATTAAAGTTACTTCATAAATTACTAAAATTTAACTATAAATCCCAAATTCTTTGCCCAAATTTATCAGGCGATTGTTTGAATTAATTTTGATAGTATCTTATACGTGCTTACGCCTAAAACTAGAACAATAAAATCAGGGTTAACATAATTTTTAAATATTGAATAACAGGCACCTCTGGGAATTATTGTAAGAATTTTCTTCTCGAGGTCCATCCTCCCAAGGGGACACTTCTGTTGTCAGAATATCTCGCTGATTTTAACAAGCTAAACATTGTGCGTACAGAGTATACTATAGAGTAGTTAAAAAAACCCATTAAACACTGGTTTATACTTAAGATTGGTTCTGGGACTGCAATACTGATTTATATTTTGTATGAACAAATAACAAGTATAGTAATTGTCTAACTTTTGTTAAGTAATTACTGCTCTCAATTCAAACCTGTAGTAACAACTTAGCTGGAATATTATACAGATTAATATATAGCTGCTGTGTAAACATTACTAATCTGTAATTTACTATCTATTTATTCTTGAATTTATCAGAACGGAAAGATGCTAAATAAATCTGTTAAATCTCTTTTTCTTGTAGCTGTAACTGCAAATTTAATGATTGGTTATGCTTCTGCAAGAGTCTCCCAAAATGAAATATTTATGGCAGGAGAGAAAGTAAATAATCGTCAACAAAAAAAAATTGAAACTGATTTATCTCTTGGTAATGATAACTCGATTTTTGCTCAAAATTCCGGCCAGATAACACGTATTAGAACTGGTATCATTACCCAGCTTATTGAAAATTTATTTAAAGGAACTAAAATTTATTTACATAATCTTGGTCCAAAAAAGGGTAAAAGCTGGCATCAAAAAAATTCTTCTTATATTCAATTAAGTAAAACTTTAGGTGGGAGAAAACAGAACTTCGATATTCCCGAATCGACAGTTAAGGCTCGTGCTTATGGAACATTGCGATACTATGTCGATAATATTAAGCTTTCACGACTGAATGTAAAGAAAGAAAATGACGCCTTCAAATTGAGTTTATTTTTTGAAAGTAATGGTACTGAGTTGAAAGGTTATCACACCGCAAGATTTGTTGATTTTGGCGACCGAGGTGCGCCAGATATTGAAATGGATAATATGCGTTTGGATGTCTATCTCAAACCTGCAAAAGATAATTTTGGTCGTTTGAGCTATGATAGTATTGATGTAAAATTTGATGCTAATATTCAGGCAGGTGGAGTCTGTAATATAAGGGGTACAGATATCTGCAATAGGATGTTTAAATATAAAAAACGTATTGCCTCAGCAATTGAAAGTAATCTCCGTGCCCAATTAAATAATCAACGCACCCGCGAACGGTTAGCTGCTTCATTATATTCACAGCTAAAAAAATTTGGGATCGGTAGGATCACAGGTGTGAATTTTCAAAGAAATAATTTAGTTATTCGTCACCAAAGTTAATTTGCTTGATTTGTTAGTTTAGACCTAACGCCACGTTATAGTCATCAGTCCGTTCGTATCTAGCAACGCGGAATGGGGAAGGATAGCGAATTCAGTTCAAACCGGACAGGATTCAGAGTTAGATTAGCAGATTTTTTGAATCGAAAAATTTTCTTGTCCCATAACCTTGGCATCGTTATCCTAAAAAGTATTGGCTGATGTGGTCAAATAAAGTTGTTAGGGTAATAGTCTCATGGGATGGAAATCATTACAAGAGCGCATTCATCAAATACCACTTGTTCTGGCTGGACCTATGGTGCGATGTACCCAACCCGATACCGTTACTGTTTGGATTGCCTTAAAAGAAAGCCATAATGTTACCTTAAAAATATTCGATTTGGATAGCAATATTCTGTTTGCAGGTAGTAGAAGAACTGTTGAAGTTGGCCAAAATTTACATGTTGTTGCAGTAACAGCTAAAAATAATGTCAAAATTCTCGAATATGGCAAACAGTATCTTTACGACTTGGGCTTTGATGATGCCACAAGCCTGAGAACACCAGGTATATTAACATTAGAGGGTTCTGTTGAAGATATTGTTTACCCTGAATATCAGTTACCTAGTTTTCCCGTCGTACCCAAAGTTTTACAAGAATTACGTTTAGTTCATGGTTCTTGTCGCAAACCACATGGTGAAAGTATGGATGCTCTAGCTAGTCTGGATAAAATGATTGGCGAAGCATTGGCGCGAGATCCAAAAAAACGACCCCATCAATTATTTCTCACCGGCGACCAAATTTATGCAGATGATGTGGCAGATGTTTTACTATTTATGTTGATGGATGCTGAAAAAGCATTATTAGGTTGGTCAGAAAAGCTGCCAGATGTTGAAGATCTCCAGCAGTTGAATCCCGGTCAAAGAAATAGTATCGCCACGCATATTGCTGGTCTTACAGCAAGCATTGGCAAAATTGGCACAATTTCTAATCTTGCCAAAAGTCATTTATTCACTCTTGGTGAATTTTGTGCAATGTATTTATTTGCTTGGAGTGATGTTTTATGGGTTGAGCCACAAAATTTTCCTAATTTCGAAGATGTTTATTCTAATCTGGGCTCTTCGACCCCAGAGATTTCTAAGAAAAATAAAAATACCTTTCAAGGAGAAGTTAGATATATCGAAGAATTTTGGGCGACTCTAAAGCAAGTTAGACGTGCTCTGGCAAATATTCCCACATATACAATTTTTGACGATCACGAAATTACTGATGATTGGTATCTCAATGTCGCATGGTGCGATCGCCTTTTAAATAAACCCTTAGGAAGAAGAATCTTACAAAATGGCATGCTGGGCTATGCACTTTGCCAAGGTTGGGGAAATACACCAGAACAATTTACAGAAGGGAAACCTGGTTGGGCTTTACTTCAAGCAACTGAGTTATGGTCAAGATCGGCAGGAACAGACCGAAAACAAGAAACAAACATTAGCAAATTTATAGGTTTACCCAAGTTTGCTGAGATTGCTCAAACTTATCCTCGAAGATTAACACGAGATCCCGAAGCATTAACTTGGCATTATATAGTTCCTGGACCCAAGTATGAAGTCTTAGTACTTGATACCCGCACCCAAAGAGAGTTTCCTGGGAAAAATGATTTTGATTTCCCTGGACTTTTACACGCTGATGCTTACGAAGAACAAATTTCTAATGTGCCCCGCGATCCTGAAATTGAGGTTACTTTAGCGATCTCACCTGGTCCTTTCGTAGGGGTTCCTTTTATGGAAGATCTACAAAGAGTAGCTAAAAATATATCTGAAAAGTTTGGTAGTGCTGCATGGGGTTTTGATACTGAAGCCTGGGGATTAGAAGAAAACGCATTTGAAAGAATGTTGTCGCGTATGGCGCTAAGGGGACTACCAAATAAGCAAAATAAATTAGTTATCTTATCAGGCGATGTACATTATAGCTTTAGTGCCCGTTTACAGTATCGTGCAACCAAACCTTTTGAAGCTGCAACAAACATCCACACTGAACTTACGATCGCTCAACTTACGAGTAGCTCTCTCAAAAATGAAAAAAAAGGTATTGGTGGAAGCCATTCTTTACATATAAAAGGTTTTGTTCCTTTTCGTTTGTTGATGAATTCACCAAGTGCAGAGGTTTTGGGGTGGGAAAATCCACAAAAAGAGGAGCTAAATCTGGGAGTTTGTTACACCGCAATTAATGAAGCACTGCAACCAATTCCGTTAGTATCTTCTCAAAACAATCCAGCAAAGTTAGATTTATTGAAAAAACGTGGTGGCTTAAAAAAATTAGAAATTATTAAAAAGCCCCAGTGGTGGTATCGCATTGATTTTATTAATGCTAAGCGGGAAAAGATCGAACAAGATTTTTCTTACGTAAATTCAAATTTCAAAGATTCAAATTCCAAAGATTCAAATTCTAAAGATTTAATCTCAATACCTACACCTCTTCCCGGACAAAATCGCCAGCCATTTTTAGAGCAATATTTAGCTCTTGCGACAAATGAGCATCATCACGAACTTGGCAAAAATTATGGCAAAGAAATTGTTGGATTAAATAACATTGCCGAAATTACTTTTGAATCAGTAGATGGAAAAGATATTGTTGTCCAAACCCTTTGGTGGCAACTGGAAAGTAAAGAAAAAGGTAAGCTTTTGCCACCTTTTCCTTTGACTAGATCTGAAGTCTCACTAGATTTTAAAGATAAAGATTACCCAATGGATGATTTACTTGGGGAAGTGATGTAGCGGTCGAGCAAATTAATTTTGCTTGGTGAGGATAAGTATAGGAGCAGGGAGACCTTAGAAAGCCTCAAAAAACTTTATTTTATATTTATAAACTCCATGGTTAACCCCAAGCAATACCAACATAACTTATCTGAAATTAGATGGTTCAGGAACAGTTAATCCTGTTACAACAGCAGGTCTACTGATAATTCTATCGTGCCAAGTTATGAGCCTGGGATATTTTTCGGCATCGGTCGCACCCATTTTCACTGCAAAGTACAACCAACCAAAATGAGCCATGTCAACAATTGAATACTCACTACAGATGAAATCCCGATCCTCGAGCCGTTCTTCTAAAATTCCAAAAAGTCTATGGGCTTCTTTGCTATAACGTTCAATAGCATAAGGTATCTGTTCCGGAGCATAACGCATAAAATGCCCTAGTTGTCCTAACATTGGACCGATGGAAGCTGCTTGAAAAAATAACCATTGAATTACTTCCCAACGACCTCGAACTGATTTAGGCATAAATTTACCTGTTTTCTCTGCAAGGTAAAGTAAAATCGCACAAGATTCAAAAACTGTTTGTCCAGTTTCGTTATCAACAATCACTGGAATTTTGGCATTGGGATTTAAAGCTAAAAATTCTGGTTTGAATTGTTCTCCCTCACTTATGTTTACTCGCTTTACCTTATAAAGAAGACCAAATTCTTCTAAAGCAATAGAAATTTTATAACCATTAGGTGCACTTGCTGTATACAAATCAATCATTTTTATTTCCCAAACGCAGTAAGTATTTGCTTGCTTTTGCGCTCGGAAACAACACCGGTGCGTTCCAAGACAGTTATTAGCATAATCCAATTAATTTGGACGACCAATAATTAAAACACTAATTTTTATGCTTATTAGTCCAAAATAATTTATAATTTTGATATGGACGCATTAAGTGAAGTTCTCGCAACAATTCATATCGGAAACAATACCTGTTACCCCTTAACAATATGTGCGCCTTGGGGGATCCGCAGTGAAGAGTTTATCGGTACTAGTTTTTGGACAGTAAGACGGGGTAGTTGCTGGCTTCAGGTAGCAGATACAGAAAAACCTCTTTCTTTAGTCGCCGGAGATTTTATTCTTTTTCCCCGTTTTCAAGAGCACATACTCTACGACAAACCTGAAAGTCTAATCTCAAATGACACTAATTGGTTGAATTGTCATTCTCATTTACCTTCCGAGCCAATAAAATTTCTAGGAGAAGGCTTAGAAACAACTTTGCTTTATGGGAAACTACAATTGGAAGGCCCTATCGTCAATCAATTGTTAACACCTTTACCACAATTCATACTTATTCGAGAGCAAGAAACACAATCTGCACCTTGGTTAAATACAACTGTACAATTTTTAACTGCAGAATTATCCAGTCAAAACCCAGGTAATAATGCTATTATCAATCATTTATTATTAGTTCTTTTTGTCCAAGCAATACGTTACTATATCCACAGTAAAAGCGAAGAATGTCAGGCAGAAAAACCTGGAGGATGTTGGTTAAAAGCCTTAAAAGATTCGCAAATTGGCACGGCTATTACATTAATTCATCGTTATCCACAAAAGCCTTGGACTGTTGCAAGTTTGGCTTCAGAGGTGAAGATGTCACGTTCGGGATTTGCTAGTAATTTTCGGGAATTGGTTGGAGAACCACCGTTACAATACTTGACTCGATGGCGTATGCAAAAAGCTGCTGGTTTGCTTCGTTTGGGATATCAAACCCTAGCAGAAATTGCTTCTGAGGTCGGGTATGAGTCGGAAGCTGCATTTAGTAATGCATTCAAGCGTTGGATGCAAATATCTCCAGGTGCTTTTCGGCGAGAAACCCAGAGTAAACCTTAATAACAGATCAAAGATCTCATTTCTAGCTCCTAACTCCTAATTCCTGACTCCTTACTCATTACTTATTACTTATTACTCATTACTTTCAATTTGCGTCACACTCTCGCAAGTAAAGGCGCGGCAGCTAAAAGAGTCTTAGTATACTCATGTTCCGGAGCAGCAAAAATTTCTTTAGTCGGACCAATTTCAACAATTTTACCTCCATTCATCACAGCAATGCGATCGCACAAAAATCTTGCAAGCCATAAATCATGGGTAATAAACAAATAAGTTAAATCAAATTCATCTTTTAACTCCAACATCAAGTCTAGAACCTGAGACTGGACGCTAGCATCCAGCATACTCACAGGTTCGTCACAAATTAGTAACTTGGGACGAGTAATTAAAGCGCGAGCGATCGCAACCCTTTGTTGTTGTCCTCCAGATAAGTCAGATGGGTAACGTTCGTAATAAATCGATGGGGGAGTTAAACCAACTTTTTCCAACATGGAAATGACTTCATCCTTCACCTGACTTTTTTCTGCAAGTTTATGAATTAGTAAAGGATCTGCAATATTTTGTCCCACTGTCATTGTTGGGTTAAGACAAGCATGGGGATCTTGAAACACCATTTGCATTTGTCGTCTTTGGGAACGAATATCGCGGCGAGATAAAGTAGTTAAATCCTTTCCCAAAAATTCAACTTTCCCGTCTGTTGGTTGAAGCAACTGTAAGATTGTCCGCGACAAAGTACTTTTACCACAACCAGATTCTCCAACTAATCCCAAGATTTCTCCAGGATATAATTCCAAATTAATTCCATCGACAGCTTTGATGGTTTGACCTTTTCCTTTAAATAATCTTTCTATAAGATTTGGTTCGATGGAAAAGTGCTGACGTAATTCACTAATTCGCAAAATAGGATTTTCAGAATTTTCGATATCATCGCTTTTGTTACTTCCTACAGAAGAAAGTTGGGGTTGGGATTCACCATCATCTATAGTTTGTACGTGTAAAGCAGCTTCCAGCAAGGAACGAGTATATTGATGTTGCGGTCGCCCAAAAACATCTTTAGAAGCACCTATTTCTACGATTTTGCCATCATACATTACCCCAATGTCGTCAGAGTACTCTGCAATTAATGCTAAATCGTGGGAAATTAGTAACAGCGCCATATTCTCTTCACTACATAAGCGGGTAAGCTCTTGCAATATTTGCGCCGATACCGTTACATCTAAGCTAGTAGTGGGCTCATCAGCAACAATTAATTTGGGTTTGAGTAATAAAGCTAAAGCGATTGCAACCCTTTGACGCATTCCACCGCTAAATTCATGGGGATATTGACCCCAGCGATTTGCGGGGATATTAACTTTTTCTAAAGTTTCAATTGCAACTTTTTTAGCTTCTTTGCGAGATAAATTTGGGGAATGGCTCAACAAAGTCTCCAAACAATGATTGCCGATTGTCATTAACGGATCGAGCCGTGTCATGGGATCTTGAAAAACCAAACCCACCGCTTCGCCACGAAATTTTCTTAAATCGTCTGGAGACATATCCAATACTGACTGTCCCTGAAAAATTACTCGACCTTCAACTAGGCTTTTCGGGGGTAACAATCTCATAGCTGCCCTTCCTAGGGTAGACTTTCCACAACCCGATTCTCCTACCAACCCCATTTTTTTCCCGGCTTCAAGAGTAAAAGACACATTATCTACAGCCCAATGTGCTTTTTCATTAACGCGGTGCGGGTATGATACCCGCAAATTTTCAATACGAAATAAAGCTTCACTCATAGTTCGCGATCAGTAATTAGCTAAGTGCTATTAATTTTTCGAACTGGAAATTTCAAATACTGTAGCAGATTAAATATATTTATCTGGTAGGGGAAGTATCTTTTAGCTTTACCAGTAGTAATAGCCTGTATTATATTTCATTTCTTATTTTCAATTTCTAAGTACTATTTCTATGTGCTTTTTTTCTATTATTCTGCAATGTTAGGCTTAAGTAGAAAGCTAAAAATTTTTCTCAATCATATAGTCGTATTTTATTTTGTATTTAATCATACAGAAGATAGATTTCAATTCTTTGCAGGATAAAAAAACAGATAAAGACTGTGTACTTTAAAATACAAATAAAAATAAATATTTCATGTTCAATCGTTAATTTAATTACGAGTTTTCCCTATCAGTAGATTGTGTCAAATTATCGCAATATTCTAGTAGAGTACTTAAGCGCTGATGGATAGATGCAAAGCGCCCTCTAAGAGTAGCAATTTGGCGAGCGCCTTGGAAAAAAGTTATGTCCATCTCCAGTAATCGCATTTGTTTACTGATTTCCGTCAAATAAGATTGCTCTCGCTGAAAATAAGAATTATTGACTATATCTGTTTTTGCAGATAATATCTCTTCCAGATAAAAATGTTTCAAGGAAATAAAAGCTTGACGCAATTTTTGTTTATCTATGTTCGTTTGAGAACTATCAAGTTCTTCACGCATTTGATTCAACAAATTTGCAAACAAGTTATATTTTTCAAAATAGAGAGACATCTAAGGCTAATTAGTATAGTATTAGAAACAAGTTATTTTTTTTTCACAATAAACTTTTTTGACTTTTTTACCAAATTTTCTGCCTGCTGTTGTTAGGAGGCGGATTTTGCAATTTATTTGCCATTTATCAAATTAAGAGATTATTATGCTTGAATCCCACACTATAAGGAATGAATAAGTAGTGAAGGGAAACTCTCACCCAAAGCTTTGTCTGTCTAAATGTATTTGCGAAAGTATTTGGGGCAGTAATCTCGTCGTTTTTGCCTAACTTACCAACTTTAAAACTGAGTACAAGCAAGTCTGTATAGTATGAACTGTACACTTACAACTACACCAATCGATATTCCCCTTCCTGAATGGTTAAAAGATTGTTTGCAAGCATCATCACAAACAAGTGATGATGCCCAAAATCAACGCGAGTTCGAGCGCAATCAACTGATTGCGGATGCTTTTGATTTTGCTTATCAATTGCATCAAGGACAGTATCGCAAATCAGGAGAGCCATACATTATCCATCCCGTTGCTGTTGCTAGCATGTTACGTGACTTAGGTGGCAGTGCTGATATGATAGCAGCTGGGTTTTTGCATGATGTAGTGGAGGATACAGATGTAACCATTGAAGAAATTGAAAAACGCTTTGGCTCCGAAGTTAGTCGTCTAGTTGAGGGCGTAACAAAGCTTTCCAAGATTAACTTTAAGAATAAAACAGAAAGTCAAGCCGAGAATTTTAGACGAATGTTTTTGGCGATGGCGCGAGATATCCGGGTAATTGTGGTTAAGTTAGCAGATCGTCTCCACAATATGCGAACTTTAGACCATATGTCGGAGAGAAGTCGTCTTCGCAGCGCTCAAGAAACCAGAGACATTTTTGCTCCATTGGCGAATCGCTTGGGGATCTGGCGCATTAAATGGGAACTGGAAGATTTAGCTTTTAAATATTTAGAAACGGAATCTTTTCGTCAAATTCAAAAACTTGTAGCAGCTAAGCGTGCCGAACGGGAACAGAGGTTGAAAAAAGTCTCAGAAACTCTGCGTAATAAATTGGCAGAATCTGGGATTAAGTGTTTTGATTTAAGCGGTCGTCCCAAGCATCTTTATAGTATTTATCAAAAGATGCAGCGACAAAGTAAAGAATTTCACGAGATCTATGACTTAGCAGCCTTGCGAATTATAGTTAATTCCAATGAAGAATGTTATCGTGCTTTAGCTGTAGTTCACGATTCTTTTCGACCAATTCCTGGAAGATTTAAAGACTATATTGGTTTGCCTAAGCCCAACCGCTATCAATCATTGCATACTGGAGTAATAGGACCTTGGGGTAGTCCTTTGGAAGTGCAAATTCGTACTTTAGAAATGCATCAAGTTGCTGAATATGGTATTGCAGCCCATTGGAAATACAAAGAAACTGGTGGCTCTCTAAATACTTCTTGGACTCCAGAAGATGAAAAGTTCACCTGGTTACGTCAGTTGTTGGAATGGCAAAACGATCTCAAGGATGCTCAGGAATATCTAGACAACATCAAAAATAATTTATTCGAAGATGATGTTTATGTCTTTACCCCTGAGGGTGATGTTATTTCCCTAAGTCCTGGTTCTACAACAGTAGATTTTGCCTATCGCATTCACACAGAAGTTGGGAATCATTGTGCTGGGGCAAAAATTAATAGCAAAATGGTACCCCTGTCATCTCGACTAAAAAATGGTGATATCATTGAAATTATTACAAATAAGAATTGCCACCCCAGTTTAGATTGGTTAAACTTTGTAGCCACTTCCGCAGCCAAAAATAGAATTAAGCAATGGTACAAGCGTTCTCGACGCGAGGAGAATATTGCTCGTGGTAGAGAGCTGTTAGAAAAAGAATTAGGCAAGAAGGGTTTTGACTCCATGCTTAAATCCGAGCCCATGCAAAATGTGGCGCACAGATGCAATTATCACAGTGTGGATGATTTAATTGCAGCTTTAGGGTATGGGGAAATTACTTTAAACTTGGTCCTCAACCGCTGGCGAGAAATTATTAAAGCACAGCAACCGCTAATATCTGAGCCGGAACAAATAGATCGTCTGCCCAAAGAAAGCAGCAAAACATCACGAGACGCAACGATTAAAAGCTCCCGTGCAAGTGATTCTCCCATCATTGGGATTGAGGGTTTAGTTTATCATCTTGCAGGTTGTTGCACCCCAATTCCTGGCGAACAGATAGTTGGTGCGGTTACTCGAGGTCGAGGAATTACCATCCATCGTCAAGGATGTCGCAATTTAGAAACAGTCGATTGCGAGCGTCTGGTACCTGTGAGTTGGAACTGCGGAACTGCAAACCGTCGATGTCGTCATACCCACACCTACCCAGTCAATGTGCAGATAGAAGCACTCGACCGAGTGGGGGTTCTCAAAGATATCCTTTCACGTTTGAGCGATCAAGGGATCAATGTCCGTCATGCTACTGTCAAAACCGGTCATAATCAACCAGCCTTGATTGACTTAGGAATAGAAATTAGTGATCGCTACCAACTAGAACAGGTTTTTAGCCAAATCAAAAAAATGAGCGACATTATCAATATTCATCGTGTTGGTCAAATCGATAGATAAAGTCGAAAAATAAAATTGACATACGAATTAAGACATAGTTTGTCCTTAATAGTTGCTGACTAAATTTTAGGGGTTGAAATCTAAATAGTTTAGAAATCTAAATAGTTTAGAAATCTAGTCCTATTAAATCTAGCCCTCTCAATAGTATTTTGCTTTAATTGGCTTTAGCTTGCTTTTCAAACACAATCAAAATCAATTTGCGAATTCGCAAATTAATTTATTTTTTTATGAGTATTAGAACGGTCGATATCTAATTACCCAATATCGAAGATAAAAAAGATATAAACTCGTAATTACACTGATGCAATAAGTATTATAATAAATGTAATGCTTTCAGTGTAAATATTTTAAATCTAATAGAATAAAAAAAATGGTCAAGGCTCTCACTCCCTGACCAAAATGCAACCAAGTTCTAAAACACACAACTAGTGAGGTCTACAACTATTGTAAACAAATACTTCCCCTTTGGTCTACTGCTTACGGGTAGAAATGTTAACAATCTTGAAAAAAATGTTTCTTAATGTCATAAATAGTATTACTTGCAACGTTCAAATATAACAGAAATGTTATTAGCAGGCATTTGATATATTTTTTTCAATTTTAGATTCTGCTTGCTGGCGGCTGCGATTGTATCTTCTAGATCCCGCACTCCCCAATCGGAATTTTGCATTTTTAGGTTGCGATCGAACGCTTCGTTGCTTGGTGCAGTGTGTTTACCATCTCGTTTAAAAGGACCATAGAGATAGAGAATACCGTCAGCAGGTAAAATACGACTAGCACCAGCCATTAGTCCCAAACAAGCAGACCAAGGTGATATGTGAATCATGTTGATGTTAACAATCGCCATGATTGGGAGTAAATCTAATTGGGATTCAGTTTCTACAGCCCAAACAGGGTCTCGAACATCAATATTAAGTGGTGGATAAATATTGTCTGCAGGATGATGCTGATACCAAGCATTGATACTGGCACGTAATTGGGGATTCGGTTCGGAAGTGAGCCATTTATGTTGATTTAATCGAGGAGCGAAGAAAATAGCATGTTCCCCTGTACCACTAGCAATCTCCAGTACAGTACCGTTTGGTGGTAGTACTTGCAAAAGTACTTCTAGAATTGGTTCGCGGTTGCGTTGAGTAGCATAAGCGTACTGTCTTGCGTCAGGTTTTTTATTCATGGAGTTGATCGAGATAAAAGGAATTGGGAGAATCTCTGGGGTAAAAAATTTCAGATATTGGCGACTAATAAATAGGGAAAAGGAAATAGGGAACAGAAAAAAGTTAGATATGTGGCATTACATTTAACGAAATTGATTTTTGTTGCTAATTTGGAAATGTATAGACATTTTCAACAAATAATTCACCAGAACTTATTATCTGCAGCTACGCACCGATATAAGTACCTCCCGATGAATGATATTTCCTCAAACCTTAAATAATCGCATTCCATTCAGAGTCACCAACAGCGAACTTCCAGTGTCTGCTAACACCGCAACGGCTAAACCTACGACTCCAAAACTTCCTAAAAGCAAAAATAGACCTTTGGTAACTAGGGAAAACACAATATTTTGCTGCATCACAGAAACTGTCTGACGACTTAGTGTCACTGCATAAGCAAGTCTTCGCAAATCATCACTGACTAAAACCACATCTGCAGTTTCTAAAGCAATATCTGTCCTTCCGATGGCAAAACTCACATTTGCTGATGCTAAAGCTGGAGCATCGTTGATCCCATCGCCAACCATACCAACCATACCTCGTTCTTGTAGTTGTTTTACCTGTGTCAGTTTATCTTCCGGTAATAATTCAGCTTTATATTGGGAAATTTCCACTTGTTGCGCCATTTCTCGGGCTACAGGTTCAATATCCCCGGTAAGCATGACTATTTCTTTTAAACCAGTCTCTTTGAGTAATCTGACTGCTTCCCTTGATTCCAAGCGCAATCCATCGGCTAAAGCGATAATTCCAAGCAAATTTTGCTTAGTTCCCACTAGTATAGGAGTTTGACCAAGCTGAGCGATCTCTTTGAGCTTTGATTCAACTTGTGGGGAAAGCTCAGAAAATAAACGACGGTTACCAACCAAGTAAGTGACGGGGTTGGAATCATGATGACAGCTACAACTAGTCTTTAAGTTTAACTTCCCTTGAATACCTTTTCCAGGAATAGCAATAAAATCTTGGGGTTGCTGTAAGATTAATTTTTTAACTTTTGCCTCACTTAAGATTGCTTTAGCTAGAGGGTGCTCGGAATTTTGCTCCAAACTCGCTGCAATGTTTAAAACGGAGTGATTTAAAACAGGATTATTTACAATAGAATTTGAATTACTTTGTTCCAAACTATAAATGTCGATTACTTTTGGTAGACCCTCAGTGAGAGTTCCAGTTTTATCAAAAGCTAGAATATTCATTTTTCCGGCAGCCTCTAAGCTCATACCACCTTTAAACAAAACACCTTTGCGGGTAGCTGCACCAATGGCGCTAACTATGGAGACAGGTGTAGAAATAACCAAAGCACAAGGACAAGCAATAACTAGAAGTACTAAAGCGCGGTAGATCCAAGTCTGCAAAGATTGAGCAAACAGCAGAGGGGGAATAAAGGCAATTAATGCTGCCACAATAATTACTGCAGGAGTATAAACTGAAGCGAATTTATCAACCCACTTTTGAGTTTTAGCACGACTTCCTTGGGCTGATTCGACCAAATGAATAATTCGTGCCATTGTGGTTTCATTTGCTTGGCGAGTTGTTTTGATTTCCAAGTACCCGGTTTGATTGAAAGTACCGGCAAATACAGTCTCCTCAGGTCCTTTATCTACAGGTATGGATTCTCCAGTAATAGGTGCTTGGTCAATGGCGCTAATACCAGAAACCACTATGCCATCCAGGGGAATACGTTGACCAGGACGTACTGTAATGATTTCTCCAACTTCAATATTGACGATGGGAACTGTATTTTCTTCCCCATCACGCTTAACAGTGGCAACCGATGGAGTTAAATCCATCAAATCTTGAATTGCATTGCGAGTCCTTCCAAAAGTGAAAGTTTGTAGTGTTGTTCCTAAAGAAAATAGAAACACCACCATTGCACCCTCTAGCCAATCCCCCAAGATGCAAGCACCAGTTGCAGAAATGGTCATGAGCAAATTCATATCAGCTTCCTGAGATAAAAGTGCAAACCAACCTGCACGAGCAATGGGAAATCCTACAACTACCATTCCTAATCCATAGAAAGCTCTTTCCACCCATACTGATAATCCCAGGGAATGAGCAACTAATCCCAGTACTAACCCTAAACCGGATAAAATCACTCTTTGTCCACGACGAGTTGTCAACCAAAATTGCCAGATACTAGATTTCTGAGGTTTCGATTTCTGAGGTAATTGAGAATTAGTTTGAGAGGATGCTGTTTGCTTTGTAACCTGATTTATCTCTGTTTGAGTCATTTCTCCTTGGGTCATAACTGATTGAATCTGGTAACCCAAAGACTCCACACGATGAAAAATATCTTTTTGAGTTATTCCTTGAGAATCGTAGGAAACACTTAATTGTGCGCTGCCAAAATTTACTTTTACCTCATTTACACCCGTTAGCTGCTCTAGATTTGATTGAATTGTTTTCGCACAACTCGGACAATCCATTCCATTTATTCGAGCTTGTAATGTCTGTAATTGGAAAAATTTTTGCATAGGACAACCCCTTCATTTTTGTTTGGAAAAATAAGAATTTTTCCAAACCTGAAACGAAAAACATGGTGATTATTTATTCAAATTTCACCCACATATCATTATTTACTGATATCACTAAAATCTGATATCAGCAAGTACTGATATGTAATAGGTAGTTTATTAATATGAAAATGAATTTCATTTCGGTTATCATCAACTTATGACCACTAATTCAATCGCTAAAACTAAAGATCCCAAATTGAAATTATTTCGAGGATTGGCAGACTCATCTCGTTTATCAATTCTGTTAGCATTACGTCTCAAAACATTAAGCGTAAATGAAATTGTTGAAGTAACCGGACTGACCCAATCCAACGTCTCTAATCACCTTGCGTGTCTGCGCAGTTGCGAACTAGTTGTGGGCGAGCAACAGGGTCGTTATGTAGTATACCGACTAAGCGATCCACGAGTAGCACAATTTCTCGATTTAGCAGATGAATTATTGGCAAATGTCGCAAAAGGAGTAGATCGGTGCGAACATTTATCAATGAGAAAATAATACCAATTCAATAAATGATTGCAACATATTCCTCGGTAGAGACGTTCAATTGAACGTTTCTAGAGAAATTTATTTGTCGCATTCTTTTTTTTGATTTGTATAAGAATTGCAAAAATATAAGACTATGTCCGTCCCACTTATTACATAACCAGTTCTACAATAGTACTAACGATCAACTAATGATGGACTATCAATCATCGACTAACTTTAAGCCCGATTGTACTCGCCACAAACTTGCATAAATTCCATTTTCTGTTATTAACTCTTCATGGGTTCCAGATTCTACTAGTTGACCATATTCCATAACATAAATACGATCAGCATTGCGAATAGTTGAAAGACGATGAGCGATCGCAATTGTGGTTCGATCTACAGTAATGCGCTCCAAAGAACGTTGAATTGCAGCTTCTGTCTCATTATCTACAGCAGATGTTGCTTCATCTAAAACTAAAATTGGCGGATTTTTCAATACTGCTCTGGCGATCGCAACTCTCTGTCTTTGTCCGCCAGATAATTTTTGTCCCCGCTCGCCAACTACGGTGTTATACCCTTCGGGTAATTGAGTAATAAATTCGTGGGCTTCTGCGACTTTTGCAGCATTTTGAATTTCCCGATCTGTAGCGTCAAATTTGCCATAAGCAATATTTTCTGCTACTGTTCCATGGAATAAGAATACGTCCTGACTAACTAAACCAATACAGCGACGTAAATCTGCCAATTTTAAATTATTAATATTAATTCCATCGAGGACGATTTTGCCCGAACTGAGATCGTAAAATCGGAGTAAAAGTTTAATTAAAGTACTCTTACCGGAACCTGTAGAGCCAACGATAGCAATAGTTTTTCCTGCAGGAATCTCCAATGAAAGGTTTTTAATCACCCGATAGCGGTCTTTATAGGCAAAAGTAACATTATCAAACAGCAATTCGCCTCTGACATTCTCTATAGGTAAAGAAATATCTCCCTGATGAATAGTGATGGGAGTATCCAATAAATTCATAACCCTATTTATAGAAGCCATTGCTCGCTGATATAGGTCAAAGGTATTTCCCAGTCTTGTTAAAGGCCACAGTAATCTTTGAATGAGATATACTAAAACACTATATGCCCCAACAGATAAATTACCATTAACTGCTGAAATTCCACCAAACACCATTAGGGCGGTGAAACCAACCAAAATGAGCATGCGAATTAGAGGAGTAAAAGCAGCCGAAAGTTTAATTGCTCGAGCATTAGATTGACGATATGCTTCACTTTCCCTGTTCAAACGAGCGCTTTCATATTCTTCAGCAACAAAACTTTTGATCGTAATGATACCGCTCAAATTATTTGCCAAGCGGGAATTTAAAAAACTGACTTTCTCTCGAACATCAGCATAACGAGGCGCAAGTAAATTTTGAAAAGCAAAGGTACCCCAAAGAATTGCAGGTATTGGTAACATAGCCATCCATGCTACACTGGGAGCCAAAAAGAAGAAAGCACCACTGATAATAATGACTGTAGTTAGTACTTGGAGGATGTCATTCGCTCCCACATCCAAAAATCTTTCTAACTGGTTAATGTCATCATTAAGAATAGACATTAAACCGCCAGTGCTGCGTTCTTCAAAATAAGCTAATTCTAAATTTTGTAAATGCCCGTAAGCATTTAAACGCAGATCGTGTTGAATATTCTGTGCTAAATTACGCCAAAGTCTTTCGTATGCATACTCAAAGGCTGATTCTAAAACCCAAACGATGACAGTCAAAAGCGAAAGAATAACAAATTGTCCGAATATATCTTTAACTCCCCACCGGGCAATGATAGAATCCTGCTGGTTGACAACTACATCTACAGCTATACCAATCAAAGCTGGTGGTGCTAAGTCAAAAAGTTTATTGAGGATAGAACAGGCTGTTGCTTGCCAAATTTGTTGATGATATTTGTGTCCGTAGTCAAGCAAACGTTTTAGAGGGTGCACCGAACGCGAATTTGTGCTTGACGATCCAGAGGATTTAACTACAGTAGTCAAGGTTGAAAAAAAGTTTACCTCAAACTGATATTACCACGATTATTAGCACTAAAGTATTACTGAAAATCAAGTAGGATATCTGAGAATCAATCAAAGGAGACAGAAGGGTGAAAAATCAGCAGATTGGTAATTGGCAGAGTTTACTGGCAGGAATTTTGACTTCATTAATTATAATTCTCAGTATCAATTCCTTTGTGATTGTTAATCCGGGAGAAGCGGGTGTACTGAGTATATTAGGTAAAGCAAGAGATGGAGCTTTACTGGAAGGTTTTCATATTAAACCACCATTTATTTCGACTGTAGATATATATGATGTTACAGTACAAAAATATGAGATCCCAGCCCAAAGTTCAACTAAAGACTTACAAGAATTAACTGCTAAATTCGCAATTAACTTTCGAATAGACCCAACCCAAGCGGTAGAAATTAGACGCAAACAGGGGACTCTACAAAATATTGTTACTAAAATTATTGCTCCCCAAACCCAAGAATCATTTAAAATCGCAGCCGCAAGGAGAACAGTAGAAGAA
>JGI1201J43222_100094_pt1 | contig 33108 bp, 27 predicted proteins | sample MastesBC008_FD_43222 | JGI IMG/M metagenome (IMG submission 43222) | reverse complement strand
AAATTAGTAATAGTTTTCCGGATAAATTCTCCTAATAATTTGTTAGTCGTTAATATTGATTAATTAGTCAAATCACATAAATTTGCGAGTCAGTTACTCGAAGCATAAGAATGTGAAGAGCAGATGTAAAGGTTTTTCACTTCTAAGTAGTATGTCAACTGACTCGTAGAATTCTACTGTATATTAAAAAAAACCCTAGTGGGTGGCAGCCAGCTAGGGATTTTGATGATATCAGGGTGCATCTACCAATATTTGTTCTAATATGTTGCAGTATTGTCCGGACAAATTTACCTGCATCTCTACTAATTATTTAGCAGCAATATAATTTAATGAATTAACTTGAATATAAAAATCAATAACTGGCATTGACTGTCAGACTATGGAGGTTGTACTCAGAAAAATACAATAAATATTCTAGATAAAATTGTAGTAGAAGATATATTGAACTACCACGTTGAGAAACATTCATATTTCAGGATGCATCTTAGTAATTGGAAAAAGCAAAATATCAATTTGAAACATAAAAGTTTCATACCAGGCAAGGTAGGCAAACAGGAGAAGTTGTGACCCAGGAATTTCATATTTCCGTAACCCCAGTAGGGCAGGATGACTACTTGGTGCGGACGGAACAAGTCGCGCCTGGGGTGCCATTAGCAGAAGAACTGGTTTCTTGGCCAGTTGCTGACTGGCTAAGTGCTGCTGCACATCTTATGAACGACCCTTTAACTTCAGTTTTACAAGGAGATGCGATCGCTAGAAACTCCGTGAACTTAGTTGCTTTGGGTCAGCAATTTTATAATGCACTGTTTCAAGGCACTCTCAGGGATAGTTGGATTACTGCCCAAGGTATTGCCCAAAATCATCAAAAGATACTGCGTTTACGTTTGGGCCTCAAAGATAATAAACTGGCTAGCCTTCCATGGGAGGTGATGCATGCAGGTGATCGCCCCCTTGCGACAGGACCTTATGTGGCATTTTCTCGCTATCAGAGCGGGATTGGTATGAGTTCCCGTTTATCGGCAAAAAATATACCCATTCCTTCAGAGGAAGGTAGTATAAAAGTTTTAATGGTCATTGCTTCTCCTACTGATAAAGTTCGCCTTGACCAACTGAAACAAGAAGCAATTAAGCTGCAGGCTGAGTTACATCGTAGTGGAGAAAGTGGCAATCATCTGCCGGAAATTCAACTTACCTTATTACAACAACCAGGTCGAGAAGAACTAACTCAAGCCCTAGAACAAGGAAGATATCATATTCTCCATTATTCCGGTCACAGTAACGTCGGTCCCAATGGTGGAGAAATTTATCTTGTTAGTAGCAGAACAGGGCTAACAGAAACTCTGACTGGAGACGATTTGGCTGGTTTACTTGTCAACAATAATATCCAAATGGCAGTTTTTAACTCCTGTTTGGGAGCCTATGGCGTTTCATCTGCTCGGAATAGTGAAACTGGCGAACGCAATTTAACAGAAACTTTAGTTAAAAGAGGTATTCGGAGTGTTTTGGCAATGTCAGAACGCATTCCGGATGATGTAGCCCTCAACCTTACACAACTGTTCTACCGTAACCTTTCACAGGGTTATAGTGTGGACTTATGCATTTCTCGAGTGCGCCAAGGTTTAATTTCCACCTATGGTTCTCACCAAATGTACTGGGCTTTGCCAATTTTATATCTTCAGTCAGATTTTAATGGCAATCTCAATGGCCTTAATTCTTCTCCCAACGAATTTATCAACGAATATAACCCGGTTTTAAGTGCATCATCCACATCTTACTCAGAGAAAATAGATGAATCAGATATTCCTGCAGTTCCTTTACCGATTGATGATTTAATTTCTTCATATGAACCAGAAGAATCTTCGGGTTTAGATTGGCTAGGAGAAGATACTTGGGGCGATCTGGTTGATGATGTTGAATATAACGATCCCTCCTATGCGGAAGACTCCGCAATTGTTTCTGATTTGTTTCGTCAATTGGATGAGCAAGCAGCAACAGAACAACCCATGATGAACGCTGAGTTAATTCAGGAGGTTGGTGATGATGTGTCTTCGCAGCAACCCTATTCTGCACAGCAGTCTGTAAATGATAAAGCTGCAGGTAATCTGCAAGATAATTTCAGTTTCGCCTCGGATACTGATAGCAGCTTTGAACAAAGACCAATTTCTCAAATAGCTTCCTTGGGAACTGAAGAAGTTGCAAAATGGGACGAAGTAGCTGGATTAGAACAAGTAAACCAAGATATTACCCACAGCGCTCAATCGTCACATATTAATCGAAAAATTACTGGTTCTAGACATAATAATTCTGCTGTATTTAACTTCAAGCATTTTTTTAGAAAGAATTCATGGTCTGCTGTTGGTGCACTTGGTATCACTGCAATTACACTTGTGAGTTTAAGTTGGTTGTGGCGAGAGGGAGGTATATCTAATTTACCAAGTTCCCCTCAAGATAAAGAATTGCTAATGGAGGAACCCAAAATTCCCGAAATAAATCTTAAAGAAGATGCAACAGGGGTTGTGACTCGGTACGCAACAGGTAAATTAAATAAGGGAAAACTGGAAGCGGGTTTACAAGCAGTTGAAGAATTACTCAACCGGGGAACCTTAAATGAAGCTCGAGCAGTTTTAAAATCAATACCCCTACCGCAAATTGATAATCCATCTGTGAATTTTTTACGGGGTCGACTAGCTTGGCAATTTGTGCAACAACGAAATACCCGTAATGGCTACACAGTAGATGATGCACGTCGTTATTGGGATAGTGCAGTTAAAGCAGACCCTAATTCATCTTTGTATAAAAATGTTGTGGGATTTGCTTACTATGCAGAGGGTAATCTCAATCGAGCGAATGATGCTTGGCTCCAAGCATTGAGTTTAGAAATTCAGCCAAAGAATCGTTCTAGGGCTCCGAGTAGTGTAAATTCTTCTGGTGGTAAACAAAAACTATCCAATAATGCTTTGCAAGCTTACGCAGGATTAGCTTTGGGTTTTTATAAAGCTGCTTCATCACAACCCCCTGGGAAACGAGAACAATATCTTAATGAAGCAATTAAAATGAGAAATACCGTACTTGACCACGACCCTTTGGGATTTCAGGTAAATGAACTAGGGAAAAATTGGTTGTGGACGGATAGTGCTATCAGAGATTGGCGAGCTATTTTGAGGTTGAAATATCAAGAATAATCTAAATTGAATCGACTTTGATTTAATTAACTTTAACTGAATTCATTTTTTATTGAATTACAGAGGATTGTAAATAAGTGATTTACAATTCAAAGGCTGAAACTTAGACTCAATGGTAAAAGAAATCCCACTCTCAATTCCTATCTTCTGCTATGATTGCATCCCACTTAACGTCGCGATTGTAAAGCGGTACGCTACTACGCATAATTGTGCTATCGCTTGAATAAAATATTCGCAAGCATTTGGAAATATTTCATTTTCTGGGTGTAATTTGAGCTATTTTGTATCTTCTAAGGGACCGAGAAAAGTTGGTTGCGGGCGGGTAATATGAACTTCCCACAATGCCTTCAAGGTAGAAAATTTTTCTCTCAATGAATAAAACATAACATTTCTAAAAGGGTATACTTCCCAATCAGGAGTACCTAAGCCAATGGAATTTACATGCAGACGATTGCAAAGATAGACTGCGCGAGATAAATGAAATCTTTGAGTAACTATAACTGCTTGCTCAATTCCAAAAACTTTCTTAGCACGGTAACAACTTTCATAGGTACTAAAACCTGCATGGTCGAGAGTTATATCCTCTGGTGGTACACCAAGTTTTACAGCATAATCTTGCATCGCTGTGACTTCATCATAATCCTCACGGCTATTATCACCACTCATTAATAGTTTTTTCACACGTCCTTGCTTGTAAAGTTTTGCTGCTGCTGAAACGCGGTCAGCCAGCATTGGTGTGGGAGTACCATCGGGAAATATCCCGGCTCCAAGGACAATTGCTATGGGTTGTGAAGTAACTTCGGAATAATTAGTATAACGTCGGCTACTAGTAATTAAACTTACATATAAATTTAATCCAAAAGCTATACATACTGTGCTTAAAAATAATAAAACAATAGAAAATCGCCAGTGTAACCAAAACCATTTAGGTAGCATACATTTATTTAAGTTCAAATCAACTGACTGAAGGTATTAACATATACTAAATTATTGATTTTTATTTAACTTTAAATCTTAGGATTATTTGCAATCCCAGTTCAAGAATATTATCTAGAGAGACGACAAACTTCTACTCCTTTACCATTTAAAGAACCTTGCATACCTATGCTAACAGCTTTTACCCTTTGTTTGGGTGTACCGTGATGGTGTCTGCTACCCCAAGCATAATCTCCAATGCTGTAAGCAAAAGTCGCTATTTCTCGAATATCTTTTGCGTCAAAAACGATATCAGGTATTAGACCCAAATATACCCCAGCTAAACAATCTGCTTGTAATTCTGTGAGTGGGGAATATTTGGGGGTAAATCCATGTGCTGTCTGCATTGCATGGGCATATTCGTGGGCAATAATGTAAGCCAATGCTGCATCTCCATACCGGTAAGCCATGCGGATATCTCGTCTCATGATGTAAACGGTATGATCCAGTTTGCAATAATGACTACTGTGAATTCGTCCGCAGCGAGTGCGAGAATTTTCGCGAATATTCCAAATTAATCTAGGAGTAGCTTTATAACCGTGAATCTTTTGAATTCCAGAATACACCCCATCTACTACAGCTTGAGGGTGCCACTCTCTGGCTTGGACTGGTAATGTAGCGAAAACATAGCCTAAGCCAATAGCTGCTGCAGTTAATGACTGTAATATTTTCATTTAAATGCTTTGTGATTTTATATTTCCTCTATAAGATATTTCACACAAAACCCAGTGTTTTCTGAAAAAATAATTTTAATTTAATTGAAAAAAATCTGATATTTGTTGTATTTTGTCAATAAATATAAATTCATAAAATATAAATTCATAAAATATAAATCCATAGTCCATATCAGGCGTAAATCAGAAAAACTAGATTTGCTTACGTGCTTGGTTTCTGCTAGGTTCAACAATTGTAAAGAGTTACTTGAAGGTGATATTTCCTAACCGTTAAAAATAGCCTTCTGCTTTTTATGAATGCTTCTCATGTGCTTTTTTACAGTATTAGGTGTAATTAGATAACTTGGAAAATAACAAATAAGAAGCTAAACATAAGGTTTTTCTTCCCAGTTACTCTTATTTTCAGATATTTTTTTCAGAGAAATATTTATTTTCCAACAGCAGGAGTAGCTAAATCGACTTTTAATCTGTTAAACATTGTTTCTCGAGCTTTCATCGCCAATTTGTCTTCTAATGGTTTGAGTGCGAACGGTTGCTGATACTTTAAGCGTAATGCAGTTTGAATTAACCAATCAGCGACAAAAGGATTTTTTGGTAGCAGTGGTCCATGGGAATAAGTTGCGATCGCATTTTGATAAAAAGCGCCTTCGGTTCCATCTTCTCCGTTATTACCTAAGCCGTAGATCACTTTTCCTAGTACTTCGACCTTTCCTCCCTGTGTATTTACCCTGGTACGTCCACCGTGGTTTTCAAAACCAACCAGATAAGGAGTAGCTCCTCCCAATATTTCTTTTAATTCTTTAGCTAAACGGGAAGCTGTCACTTCAATGACCAAATTACCAATGCAGCGCTTGACATCGTCACCGGGGTGTACTGATACCATGTCCAATATTCCCAAACCTTCAATACGCTTTCCTAAGCCTGGTTCGTAATAATGTCCTAATAGCTGTGGCGAACCACAGGTAAATACACCGGGAGTTCCACTATCGAGTTTTTCCCGCATGGCGTCGGCTTTTGCACCTTGTAAGTCACGCATAACAATTTCTTGTTGACGATCCTGGGCTCCTCCACCAACAATTACATCAACTGATTTGATATCTTCTGCTGTAGCATTTTGGTCTAAGGCTTGAATCCTGACACTATATCCCCGCCATTGGGCGCGACGTTCTATAACGATAACGTTACCCCGATCTCCATAGGTGCTCATCAATGTGGGGTATAACCACCCAATAGTCAATTCTAATTCTTGATTAGCCATAGATTTAATAAGTTTAAAAGTTTTAATAAACAGCAATAAAGCTCAAGTTGATTTTCGGCATATTAACGTATAGCGTTAAGCTGCAGCATTAGCTACCAAATATTTAGGTTGGTTTTGTTGATGGGATTTTTTTGATTGATTTACGGTCGTAAGACGCGGTGCATATCTAGAACAGGAGGGGCAATTTCTGTCTGGCTCAGCATATCGTGAATTTGGCCCCGGTGATGTGTCTGATGATTAAAAAAATGTGACAATAGCATATCAACTGGATCGGTATAAACCTTATTCTGATTATTTACGTAGCTTATTGTCCTGGTCAGAAAATCTTGATTTAAATGAGACATAAAATTTTCTATTTTCTCATCTTCTAATACACGTATTTTCCGCAGTTCTTCAAAGTCATCATAGAGAATAAGGTCAAGTCCGGTAGAAGAAATTTCTTGTCCTGTAAAGCGTCCCATCCAAATTCTGTCACCAATGAGAATATGATTGAGTGTCCCATAAATACTTTTGAAAAAGGCTGGTCTTATTTGTTTCAGTTCTTTGTCTGAAAGCTGGGAACATGCACCATATAACTTGTGATTCGCTAAAGTATTATATCTTGCCAGCATTTTAAAATGTTGTATCAACATACTCTTTTGTTAACTGTATTTACTCGCATCTAGTACTAGGTTTTACAATGTGTCAAGTATAAAAAAATATGTATCAATGAGTTTGAATGCCAATTTTTTGTGGTTATCATGAGCAGTGGCGATAGAAGAATTTTGTAAGTAGGCAAATTGTGGGTTAACAAATTGTGAAATAACAACTGTGGACTAACAAATTGCCTATCTACGGATAGATTCTATCCAAATCAAGCAGAAATATTTTGTTTGACTAGCTCTAAAAAGTTAACTTTTGAGCAGCAATTTTCTTGTATACCGCACAGTTTATAAACATTAAAACTGTTTTTGTTTGGTTGTAAACACCACAATTATTCAGGGAAAAGTAATGGATTGCAAAACAGCCACTTTGGTCTACCAAACTGAGGATCATTTAGGAAATATCCGCAGAATTTTTCCAGAAGCTTGGAAATTTTTAGAGGAAGTGTCTTTTGCTTACGTCCAAAGTAAGCCGGATAATTTTGATTCAGAAATTAGAAAATTGGTTGGTGAAAAGCCTTTTAAATATAGAATGGTTCACCGCGATGATAAAGACCAGTTAACTAAAGATTTAGGAGATTTACTAGGCGATATCACCTCAAGATTGCTATTAGAACAACATTTTTCCAAAGTAGTTGGTCAGCAAGTATATTTCAGCACTATTTGCTGTAATAGCCATTTAACTGCAGACCACGAATTAACTTTGGAAGAAGTTTTACCCCTACAGTGTGCAGCAGTTAAGTTGCAGTAATAGGGGATGGGTAATTGGTAATTGGTAATCGGTAATTGGTAATTGGTAATTGATAATTTTTTACTCATTACTTATTACTTATTACTCATTACTTATTACTTGTTACTTATTACTCATTACTCATTACTTAGTTACTCTTCCCCAAATCACCGTATCTTCTTCCCTGTCAAGATTTCTCGCACATCTAACATCGCTGTGTATGTCGGTAAGATGTGTAATGTCTCATCATCTGGGGTGTTCTTTAAAGCTATATCAATTGCTTGTTTTAAGTCCTGTTGGATTATTAGGTTTAACTTACTGTCAGCGGTGTTTTCGCTATAGCGCAGGCGTAAAGCCATATCGTAAACGCGATCGCCACTAACCACTAGAGTTCCACCACGTTCAACCAGTTTTTCGGTATCAACATCCCAGATCCAAGATACGTCTTCACCATCCTGTACTCGGTCGTTAAGTACCAGCAGGGTGGTTTTATCGTTACTTTGAGTAACTACGCGAATGGTTTCATTAGTCCCAACGGGGTTTTTGGATAATAAAATTCTTACTCGTTTACCATCTATTTCTAATTCTTCTGCGCGTCCAAATGCTGCTTGGAAAGTTGGAATTGTATTGTGGATTGTTTTTTCGTCAATTCCCAATTCAACAGCAGCTGTTGCCGCAGCCAAGGTATTGTATTTGTTATATAACCCAACCAAAACTTGTTCCCATTCTTGGCTATTAAGTGTGGGTTGACTTTTACTGAAACCACAACTAGGACAAGTAAAATCTCCCAAATGGGACAAGTACACACCTTGGTAATCTAAAGAATGTCCGCAACGGGGACAGTAAATTGAATCAACCGCGTGTTGGATTTTTTCTAAATACTGTTCGGGTTCACTTAAACCAAAAAATGATACTTTTTGTTTCAACTGCTGACCGAGATAGCATAAAGTGGGATCGTCAGCATTAGGAATAACTACCGTATCTGCAGGTAAGGTAGAAATCACTTTTGTCCAGCGTTTGCTAATACTATCAACTTCCCCATAGCGATCGAGTTGGTCGCGAAATAAGTTTAAACAAAGAATAATTTTTGGTTGAATTGGAGTAAGTACTTTGGGGACAATATTTTCATCTACTTCCAAAATGGCATAGTCTACATTTAAACCGCCAACAGAATTTGCACTCTCCATTAGCGCTGTAACTAAACCATTTTCCAGATTTGCACCCGTTGCATTATGTGCAACTCGATATCCTTTACGTTCCAAAATGCTTCTTAATAGTAGGGAAGTAGTAGTTTTACCATTTGTCCCCGCAATCAAGATAATTCCACTTTTTACCTGCTGGCTTAATAATGTCAAAAGCTGCGGTTCAATCCGACGAGCGATAGAACCAGGTAAAACTGACGCTGCACCTAAACGTAGCGATCGCACAAAAAAGGTGACGCTTTTGGCGACCGATACCGCCAATCCCGATCGCAACTTATCTGCAAATTGAATATCTTTTCCCACTTTACGTACTCAAGTCAAACAATAGTTGTTTATAGTGTTTTGAATTAGAAACAGAATACCTAACTGTGCTTTAAGCAAAAGCTTTATCCCCGATCTGAGGTAAATGTACTGCATGGTACTTTCTACATTATGAATCGGGCATGTCTTATAATAAGCGCGAGTTTAACCAATCCCTAATCAAAAAGCCAGTCTTCACATCACAAAATTTATTTGTCATTGTTTCTTTTAATAGGGAACAGAAAACAGCTAACTGATGATATGGCATTAACCATAAATTATTAACTGGTAACTGGTAACTGGTAACTATAGCCCGTAAGGGCGTGGCGTTAGCCATAAACTGTTAACTGTTAAACGTTATCTTAAAAGTTGATGAGTAGTGGAAGTAATTATATTTCTACCGATTAGTTCCCTAGTCAGCATAATTCAGCATGAAAATATCAAAGCAAAGGTTGTTTTAATGATTCAAGTCAGGTTGCAATTCTTACGTCGATTTATTTGTAGATTCCGGCAGTTTTTGTTGCTTTTCTCAATATTATTTTCTCTGCTCGTCGTCTTTACTCAGCCAGCATTTGCAGGTATTGATGATGACAGGTATGACGGCAATATTTTTGTGGTGTATGCCGGGAATGGTTCTTTAGTACCACCACAAGCTACCTTGGCACAAGCTTTAGCAGAACATAAGCCTGCAATTTTAACTTTTTATGTTGATGATAGCAGTGATTGCAAAAAATATGCGATCGTTGTTTCCCAAGTTCAAGCTTACTATGGTAAGGCGGTAGAGATTATTCCAGTAGATGTAGATACCATCTCTCAGAAAAAAACCTATAGCCCTAATGAACCAGGTTACTACTATACCGGTGGTGTTCCCCAAGTTGTAGCTTTTAATAAGGCTGGAGATGTAATCTTAAATGAGAAGGGTCAAGTACCTTATGAAAAAATAGATGATGAATTTAGGAGAGTGTTTGATTTACTACCACGCACTGAGTCCATAGAACTGAAGCGACGCTCATTTAATGAGTTCAGTAGCGAGTTAGCACAATAATTTTTTGGACAGGCAAGTCAGTCTGTCCCCTTAATTTTTAGTTATATTAGATACTACAGATTAATGGGACTTGAGAGATAATATTGCTATGGTTTGATAGATTTAAATAAAAGTTGACTGGGAAAACAATAATTTATTGGACAATAAGTTTAACTGGTTTATATCGCTGAATACCCAATGACAGATAGAGTGGGATCTGATGTCAAAGGTTTATAATACTGACGATTTAATTCAAATTTTGGCTTCCGAACGCCAAGCTTGTCTTAAAGGAGAACGATTGAAGTTAGAGGTTACTGTTTCTGGTAATCCCGTAATCGATCAATTTATCAGAACAGATGGACTGCAAAAATTTACCGCTTATCAAGAATTTAAAGCCGCAATTCATGATTATCAACGGGAATACCAAGTTTCTGGAATTATTTTACAGGAAGTAAAGGTTAAAGGTAAGACTTTGCGCTATCCTGAAGTTCATCCTCAATTAATTGCTATCTCCGGTGACTTGGAAATTTTAAAGGAAGCAAAACAATCCATCCTAGAGTTTTGGGAACGAGTTTCCCCGGGGATGGATTTATATTTGAGTTTTAATAGTGGTAAACAACATAAACAAATTGAGCGAGTTGATGTAGGTAGAATTATTCTCAGAACTGAATGGGCGACTTTAAATGCTTTTGAAAAGTCTGATTTCTTGGAAATAATTTTACAATTAGGTTGGGGTAAACCTGATGAAGCTTGCTATCAAAGGGGTTTTCCAGCATCGGGTAGCGAATATATTCATGCAGTAAATCCCGGAAATTTACCAATCGGCTGATTCATAAAGCTGTCATGTGTGTCGTGTGTGTAAAAAATCAGCTTAAATGAATTAAATACACCTTATTACTGAGTAGATGAAGGGTTACGGAATCTTTCAATTATTGCCAAATAAGAACGTAAAACCTTTTTTATATAGCTGAATTCCTCTTGTGTTGATAACTCTCCCTGCAAGAAGTAACCTAGTGCTATCAGTTCTTTTTTGCGGTTCGGGCTAAGATAATTTATCTCTGTATGAATTTCAAATCCTTGTATCAGCCACCTATAGAATTTTTGGAGTAATTCACCAGATTCTTCTTGTAAGGATTCTAAATCATCTGTATTTAAAGAGTTCAAGGATTGCTTAAGATACTTCTCTACATCATTCAATATCTTGGTTGTCCCACGGGAACTCTCATTTTTGTCGATCCGTTTTAAAGCTTCAATTAAAAGATAAAGTTTATAAACGTCTTTTTCCAGCAAAGGACTGATTGCGTTATGCACCACATCAAAATCGTTTCCTGTTAAGCGTCTGGCGATTGAATTTGGTAAGACTGGGGTTGATTGTCGGGCGATAGCGGGGTTTTTACAGGCTGAGGATTTAGGATTGGTGTTGGAGTTAGGGTTGGAGTTAGTTTTGGACTGTGAGTTGGAGTTAGAACTGGACTTTGAGTTATTAGCAAGATTGCTAGCGCGATTAGGATCGGTAGAATAATCCTCAAAATTACTAGGCGAATTTTTGCTGCTGGTTTTGGGGTTGGTACTGGTTCTGGAGGTGGTACTGGTTTTGGGGTTGGTACTGGTTCTGGGATTGGCGCTGGTGGTCTTTTTTTTTCAACCCAAATATTACCTTTGTAAATAATTTGTTGTCGATCGCTCTCTTGTTTGAACTCAGTAACTACTACTACAGGTTGCTTGGTTTCAGGTAAGGAAGTCTGATTAATTTGGTTTACCAGATTGTATAATTCGCTTTCGATATCAATTGTTTTCGGGGTTGACCAAACTGACTCAGAAATATTAACAACTTTCGGGGATACTTTTGACAGCAGGCGATCTAAATGGGTGTTAGCGTCAGCGTATAACTCTTCAATTTGTTGGGTATTAACTTTAAAACCATTGAGTCCATCAAAGTCAATTGAACTACGAATTGCGCTCAAAAAAGTTGACTCTTTTGACCAAAAACTTAGTAAAGCACAAGCAGCTAGTTTTCTTAGTTGAGACTCTGTTTCTGGTGAATCATCGCCAACCCACAGAACGATTTCAGAAATTCTCCGCCCCATTTTTCTCGAGCGAGCTTCTGCTGCATCCAGTCCAGTGAGTTCTAGGAGTACTTTATTTTGATATCGAGCCAAAATAAGGAACGGCTTAGTATCATTGATTGGAGAATTAATTGTTACCTGTTTACCGTCATTTCTCTCAATAACTTTTTGCTTAAGCACATCTGGCTCTTCCTTCGGCTGTTCGGGTTTGCTGATATTGCGCCAATGAATACCAACTTCGCCTAATGGAGAACTTCTAACGTAAATTTCTACTTGACTATGACTCATAGGAGCCTCACATTATCATTAATTTAGAGATTTTTCATCTAGGTATTGGTAACCATTTAGCTCTACCTTGCAAAATCGCAAAGCCCCGTTCTTGTTTACAATCAATGGCAAATTTGGAAATAGCTGCGTTAAAAGCTTGGATCTGAGCTTCTGTAGCATCTGCTTTACCTTGAACGGCAAACTTTTGCTCTTGTGTCTCTTTTAAAGCATCTACTCGATCCGTATAATTGTCATTAGCTTCACTATGACTTGTATGAACGTCATCGAAAAAGTTAGCTATGAGCCTCAAGGGTCCCCAAAGTTGATTGCGCTGATTCAGGCGCTGTTCTGCTAGATTAAGCCTGCGTTGGGCGCTATCAACTCGATCTTCTTGAACGCCAACTTCTTTTTCAAGTTCATCAAGGTTTTCTTTTGCTCGTTCCAATTCTAACTTGAGACTTTGATTGGATACATTCAACAAAAACCGCAATACATAGCGCAGCGGTTGGTCTCCATCTTTTGGTGCATAAGGCGCATCTAGGGGTACTTTATGGTAAAAGACCCGAGTGTAACCATCAATGGTTTCAGCATGGGAGAAAGCAATGTGTCCGATGGTTTGCACGGGTGTTACCACTACTGCGACTTTGGGGTACTGCTCATCTTGTTTGAAGAAATCTAATAATTCCCGATAGCCGATCTTGATGCGATCAAGTAAATCGTTAGCATCCTTGTCGGTTTTCATGTAACTTTCACACTTTAATGGGGCTAGGACAACCAGCCTGGGTCTTGTTAAACTTTCATAGGCATCTTTTAATAGTTTGGTAATACGAACAGGATCATTTTTTGTTTCATGCCAAGGTCCAATTTCTGTATTCTTCGTTCTCCCTGTTTTCTTTTCCATCAAAGCAGTTGCATCAATAGGAATAATCACCGCATCACATTGATTTAACTGTTGCTTGACATACTCCTTTTGATCGGGAGTCGCAGTCGGTTTAAAATATTCTCCAGAAGGATCGGTAAAGCGAATTTTCATGAACTTTTTACCGCCACTTCCCACTTCAAAAAAAAATCCTTCATCTTCCCAAGGATTAAGTTGGGGTGGGGTTGGTTCAACTAGCTTCTGTAACCGGTAGTCCATATTTCGGAGCTGACGTTTACATTCCTCGATCGCATCTAATGTTTTACTGTCACTTACCCATGTTGTCAGCCCCGCACTATCAAAGGTTTTATCAAATTCTTCGTGCATCGCGGCTAACAAACTGGTCTTGCCAACCCCTCTAGGTGCAAGCATGATAATATTTAGTTCTTGCAAATTACTCATAAAAACAAATCCGGGCTGAACAATAAAGTTTTATCTGTGTTAAGAAAATTTTATAAATCAACCGGTAGTTGGAAAATTCAAGTTAAAAATTGAATTGTTTCTACACGATTAACCTCTTCTAATTTATTAACACTATTCAACCAGTCCTGTTGAAGCTTTTGTTCTTGTTCAAGTTTGCCAATTTCCTGTGCCCAGACTTTAGTTCTTACTCGCCGGAGAAATTTTTTCCAATCTTTCTGAGCTTCTTTGTGATAAATAATATTATCAATAAACTTTTCAATTCTTGCGTAAGCAGCAATGCTGGGTTGATAAATTAGCTCTTCTAAAGCAGCTTTAATTCTGGCAACTGTACGGTCGTAGTCAATCTGTAGGGCATTGAAAATCAAGTCAGCATTGGTATTTGGTCCAACTTTTAAAGTTACATCTTGAGGTTCGTCATTGGGAAGTTGAATATTACTAAGTTCAACCAAATGTTGATAAATTTGTGGTTCAATTAAGCCACTGTAGGAAAGTTCAAAACTATCAATGATTTGGAAACCTAGCAGAAGTCTTCTCAAGTCTGAATGTTCTTGTTCCAAGAATTCTCTAAAAGCTTTGATGAATTCTGAGTCTGCTGAATAATTAGGAAATATACTTAATTTTCCCGATGTGATTAAAATCTCTGCTATTCGTGCTTTGACTTCGTCAGTTGACTCTTTTAGTCCCTCATCTAAATTGTTAAAGCGATCGGAAAGTAGAGTACGCAGCAAGTCGCGGTAATCACCGTAAGCTTTCATCGGGTTACTAGCTTGAATCTGCTGATTAATTTCATTTTCAGGATCGTCAGCAGTTAAAATTCCAGCATTTTCCTTACAATTTTGATAAACTCTCTCAATACTGGATTCCAAACTATGGGATGGTAATTGACAGCGCTTTGCAAATTCCAGTCTTAAATTTTGGAAAGCAATGGTGATTTCTCGCCACCATCCATCTCGATCAGTACCGAACAAATCATCATAGGTATCATCAATCATCCTGGATAAATTATTGTCAGTACCGCTAAAGACTTTCCGAGCAGACTGTATAATTAAATCGATATCTTGCTGAATTTTCAGCAACCGTTCTTGGCTTTGCCGAGCATACTCTTGATCAATTTCTAAAATATGCTCTGCCAAGTAATTAAGAATGCGATCAAAGACTTGGTTAGCATCATCAGAGTTTGAGCAATCAGCAATTTCACAACTGACTACTTGCATTTGCAAGCTATCCTTGAGAGCCCTACAAGCATGCATATTGTCTGTTCTTTGGCTATGGTTAATAACCATAAATGCTCTACCTGCAAGATTATTTAACTCTCGAGCAGCAGTATCATAAAGGTCTGTGTCAACTTTACGCCATTGGTAGCGTTGCGGATCTGGTCTAGTAATAAATAGGACAACATCTACAGCTTTTCCCAGGGTTTCTAGCATTACCGTTTCATCACCCAGTTTAGAATCTCCCAAACCGGGAATATCAACTAGAGCAATTTGACCAACATCAGGATTTTCAAAAGGACAAAAGATATTAACTTCGCGCACAGCTAAATGTTTGAAGGTAATCAGTTTTCCCTGGGTATTGCGTTCTTGTCTCACATATTCAGCGACTTCCTCTACAGGTATAACTTTCTGTTGAGGTTCTATTCCCGGAACAATTAAATGTCGATATTGTTCTAAGTTTTGGAAATAGTCAGATAGTAGATGTTGATAAACTGCTTCATCCGTCGCTCCAACGGGTGCTTGTTCTGGTAGAGATGCTAGAGCGAATTCATTCAAGTTGCACGGTTCGGGCTTGAGTTTGAGCGTTCTGTAGTAAGGAAGAATTACTTCCTCTAAAAAAGTTTTTTCTGAATGGAGAATAACTCTAACTTGAACAGAACCTACTTGATTGCAAACCACACTCCGAACCGCTGTACAAGCTGCTCCTTCATAAGCAGGAATTTCGCGATCGCTAAGTCCACTTAAACTTTTGAGTAAGGTACTTTTTCCTTGTCCCATCAACCCCATAACGCCAATGTTTAGGGTATTCCTGGAAAATCTGCTCCTAAGTTTAGACAGTACAATTAATTCAGAATTAATACCAGATTGAATATCACCAAAATCAATCGCCTTTAGATCTTCTAAGACTTGATTATTAGTGTTGTCTTGCAGTAACGCTTCTCGTTGAGTTTCTAAATTGTACAACGCTGATGCTTCTGCCTGAAGCTTTTTCTCAACTGTGGCGATTTTTTCCGGAAGATAGCGCGATCTACGCTCAACTATGTTGGCGACCTGCTCCGCTCTAGAAGGCATTTTACCTTAATTTATCTAAGATTACATAACACACCATAACACTGGAGTTAAGTGTAGTCTAAGCATAATCGCTGTTCGTATTAAATAACTTTACCTAGAAATATTGAGAACACTGACTTGATATTAACCAATGATAAATTAGGTCGTTAAACCTCAAAATATTTGTAGTGATGATATTGGCTTCTCAAGATGAATTCATCAAAAAATCCTTTCAATTGCTTCCAAACAAAAGATAATTTTAATTTTCAATTTTTTTCTGGAGAAAACCAACTAAATTTTGGAGAAAAGATTGACTCATATTAGTTTTACTTATAGTGCCGAGTTCTGTTTCTAATTTTGGGCTCGTAACAGAACTATTTTCCTGTTTTTTTGTTTGAGATAATTTTGAGTATGATGAATTTACTAAATTTTGAGTACTCAAATGTTGAGTATTTTGCTGGTATTGAAGTTCTTTGACTTTGTTCTCTGTGTCTTTAGCTTCTGCAACCTTACTTAAAGTATCTGTTTCAGAAAAGACTTTTACCTTATCATTATTACTGCTATGACTCTGCAGTTGCTCCCCTAACTTATCCCTACTTCCGAGACTATTACTACCCTTTAGCATAAAAACTTCTTCAACTAAATTACTAACAATTAATCGAAAAGCTATTTGCTGTACCTTTTCTAGAGGAAACTTAAGTTCTTCGGATATTTCCCGTACAGATGAATTACCATTCGCACGTTTCCATACTTGGGATTCTTTATGCTCTAAGCGGATTTTTGGTCTTTCTTGGGTCTTAGCCAAAATGCTAGAGGTTGGATCTGGTAGTTTTGCTGATAGTTGATTCCACTCTTCTAAATTACGCAAACCCATAAGCGTAGCTTCCGTTGCAGGTATACTTAAACCAGTCATTTCCGCTAATGGAAGGGGAGAATTTTCTTCAAAATTGAACTCTGCATTATTAAGCTCAAACAAAGGTGAAATTTTTTCTGTTACTTGAGCGCGAAATAAAAGCATCAACTGTTCTGCTTTGACTATCCCTTGAGATTTGAGATACAAACCCATTGTTGTTTTAGTGGAAGAATGTTCCTCAAAATCCTTCAAAGTTAAGTTACTCTTATTCCAGCCTCGCTTGGAAAGTATTGATATTAAACCCTGATTATCTAAAGATTCAGCTGCAGCTAATATACGACCCTGTTGCAACCAAATATAATGAGTTTCAGTTGTTAAATTAGGATGTAAATTATTAGAACTTGAGTCAGTGGAAGGCGAATAGTTAGATTGTGAATAGTTAGATTGTGAATAGTTAGAATTTAATTTACGAATTGTGAGTAAACCAGTTTTATATCCTTCTTCTAAAAACCGAAATAACTCTGGTAAAGAAAATTGTGATAAATAACCAGTAAATGCCATATCTTCCCTTATCAAATATCAATAGTTAGTAATTACCCTGGTACTGTTTAATTTTATACTATGTTATTTAAGTTTTAATGTAATTAAAGAATTTTGATTAAATAGTATAAAAATAGTTTCAGTATTTTTGATTTTATAGCTCTATTTTTATGACTATATTTTTATGAGTGTATCTTTACGGACTTTTTGATGGATTTCTAAATTCTAAATTTTTGCCAATCTTGGTAGCGAATAAATTAGCAAACAACTAAGACTAAAATCATAACTAACTGTGGATATAGTGTTAGTTATTTGCAATTAATAATAAATTCTAAATTATCGATCCAAATTATTGATCCAAAGTATAAATTTTTATTATTAAGTTACTTAGTTTGGTCAAACAAAAACAAAAATATGACTTAAATTTATCCCGAGATAGATGATGCTTCCTTCTTTGAATTATTCATATAGTGTTGCACTAGAGTCATAATTGTTTTTGCTACAGATGATGTTTCCGTTGGATTAACACTGACTATTGGTGGTCTGTTATGTTCGTGTATGTAGCCAAGAGCAATAGCAACATTTTCTTCAGTCCAAGCACCCGGACAATCAATGTGGGTTAAACCAATAATCATTGGAATTTGCGCTTGTTGATTCATATAGTTGATTACACGACGAGCATAACGGAATTCACTCGGTCTATGAGCGGCTACTAACAATATATAAGCATGGGCTTTACGAATTAACATGTCCCACATAAAGTTAAATCTTTCTTGACCAGGCGTACCATAGAGGTGTAGTGCCATATCAGAACCGAACTGTAATCTTCCAAAGTCAAAAGCAACCGTAGTTCTCTGCTTGAGCAATGCTGTTTCATCTGTTGCGTGGCGATCTGTATCCACGACTTCTATTTCGCTAACTGAACGGATAAATGTTGATTTTCCCGCACCCACAGGTCCAGTCACAACTAAACGCATTATTTCCATATACTTTTTTAATTAAAATAAATGACAAATTTAGCTGGTATTTTTTTAAAGTCAAAAAAAAATCAGATGGGACTGTTCCCAAGAAAATATGTTTAGATTTTCCTGGGAACTTAACCTTCGCGCGAATTATTAATATAAAACAAGAATCACTTGGGCAATATACTACATTAAAATCAACTTAAGTTCTGAAACAAGACGTTTAATTTCTAACATTAATAATCCTTGTTTAACCGAATGACTGGCTAGTACTAAAAGTAAAGCTTCCTCGCCACAGTTAGTCAGTACTCCAATTCCCCGGTCTCCTTCAACATAAATACGTTCTGTTATCCCTCTATCCAATTCACTTCCAATTCGCTCTCCTAAAGATAGCATTGCCGCTGACATTGCCGATACTCTTTCATCATCCATCCCCGGAGGTAAAGCTGCAGCAAGAGATAATCCATCAGGAGTTACAAGAGTTGCACCTTGAATATCATTAGTACCGCTGACAAAATTTTGCAAAATGTTTTCTAACTTGGCGGAATTAATTGCCATTTTCGATAGCCTCTTGGTTTTTCATTAATTGAATAAGAGTATTTATTTCTATATTTAATCTATGTTTGCAATTTGAATAGTTAAATCAATTTATTGTTTAAGTAATATGTTTCCGGGGCTGATTATCCTAAAACAGAAAATTCAAACACATCATGACTACCTCCGCGCAACACAGATTCTACTTGTTTACCTCGCAAGCGTTTACCAAATACTTGTTCTAAAATTCCCCAAACCGCACCCAATGTGAATGTACATTTGCGCAGAGAGCCTTGGGGTTCAGCGGCAGAGCACAATGTTTCAGAAGCAATAACTCTAATAATATCGCCCTCAGAGATGATTTTTTCTACGTTACAAAGACGAAACCCATCTTTACCGAGTACACTTCCAATTTTACTGGTAACTGTGTCTAAAGAGCTTGATAAATTTGCTAGTTCTAATTCTTTTGCTAACTGCTTACCTCGCGAACGACCAGCAGCAGTTAAAGCAATAGCAGTTGCTTTCTCTCCTAGAGCCTCTTCCATCCCTACAACTGCACTTTTATAACATACGACGGAGCATAAATCTCCAAGTTCCGGACGTGTCATTAAAAATAGTACTCCTTGTTTATAGCAGTTCGCATTTTCGATTATCTAGAGTACAATCTTCAACGCCAACAGAGGTTACACTTATAACTAAACTTGTCATTTACAGTTACAGTTAGTATTTTCACTGAAATTCAAGCTTGTTATTGAAAGTAATTATTCTATAACAAATTACTTTTTAATACCAATGTAAATCAATTTTATTTATTTACTACTTGGACTATAAATGTAGTATTAGTTATTTACATTCTTAAAGCATTTTCTAAGACATGGATTGTTGTATTATGCTCTCATAAGCAATTTTATGCATTCGATAAGATATTGAAAATTATATTTTTTTCTATTTACCGACAAAATAGTATCAAACACTACAACAAGTATTATGTATTTAAATTATGTTTTATGAATTGATTTTAGTCGTATTTTCCCTGAATTAACTCAGTGAGATAAGAACCGTGGATTTAATGTTTTTGATTATACTGAAAAAACCAATAAGCAAGAAAAAAAGTAATTTTTATTACATCTAAAATCAATAGATGAAGGGTCTAAGTTATGGTTTTTTAAAACTTAGCTTGACAGAAAACAAGGTTTAGTAGCTAAAAAAAGTAGCTAAAAACCCTATTGATTTCCGGGTAGTTACGGCAGAATAATATGCTGTTATTCTGTTTAATGTAGAAAATTACCACATTTTAGGAGTAGGAATTCAGGTTTTCGACTTAGATTTACTATGTTGCTTGTGGCTGTTTACTGCGGCACGCAAATTATTATCATGTGCTGATAGAAGTTGCTCGCTAGCTTCTTTCCCTAAGCCAGTCCAATGCATTAATAGGGCTAATTTGACTCGTTTTCCACTGCGACCTAACAAAACATTAGCAGTATCGCGAGTTAGACCAGTGAGGTCTTGCAGAATTCGCAAAGCACGGTCGTGTAATTTCTGGTTTGTGACTGCAACATCTACCATGCGATTACCATAAACTTTGCCTAAACGTACCATTACACCAGTAGAAAGGATATTTAAGGCTAGTTTTGTTGCTGTACCTGCTTTGAGGCGAGTAGAACCTGCTAAAATTTCAGGTCCGGTTAACAAACGAATATCAATATCTGCTGGACTGGAAACTTGATCTTGGGGAACGCAAGTCATAAAAATTGTTGTTGCTCCCAGAGCACAAGCTGCATCCAAGGCTCCGAGAACGTAAGGAGTTGTTCCACCTGCTGTAATACCAACTACTACATCTAGCTTACTAATTTGGTATTCGCGAATAATTGCTTCTCCATCGGTAACATTATCTTCTAGTTGCTCGGAACTACGTCTGAGTGATTTATCCCCACCGGCAATAATACCCTGTACTAGTTCAGGAGGGGTACAAAAAGTTGGCGGACATTCAGATGCGTCCAGTACTCCTAATCTTCCAGAAGTACCCGCGCCAATGTAAAATAATCTTCCACCCTGACTTAAACTTTTAGCAGTCTGCTCAATGGCTTCTGATAATTGTTTCTTTGCGGATGCAACAGCAGCAACAGCTTTTTCGTCTTCCCGATTAAATAGCTCTACTAATTCTTCTGAACTAAGTAGATCTAAATTTAAACTGTCAGGATTAATCTGCTCTGTCAAAAGATGCCCGCGTTCGTGCAAGTTTGTCATCTATCTAACTATAATTTTTTCGAAATGGTTAATTTAACGGTCATTTTTATTCTGTAGAATCATCTCTGACCACTGGTGATTATGATGATTGAATACATAATAAACTACATAACAAACTACATAACAAACTACAGTAATCCTTCTAGTTTGCGGCGAATCTTGTCAAGTTCGTCTTCTGACATTTCACCTGTTTGTGGACTTTCATTTTCTGCTGATTCTTCTGTTTTTGCGGAACTTTCTTCTGGCTTATCCTGCTTATCTTCTTCCCAGTCAGTTTTGTCCACATTAGCTTCTGGAGGAAGTACCAAAGAACCGTTAGCAGGGACTAATTCTGATTCGTAACCGGAACTAGCACAGAATTCATCTATTTCTTCAGAGTCAATTTCTTCTACAGTGGGTGAAGGGAAGTCTTGTGCTTCTAGCATCAATGCAAAACGATTTGCATCATCTTCTGATTCAAACATTAGCACCTTATCGCGATCGCCAATGCGAATTGTATGAATTCCTTCATTTTCCGTTCCCGCATTGAAAAGTAATACAAATACACGCATGGGTCTTATCTACCTTTCTTTTTGAATTTATTCATATTAAAGTTCTAGGTTGTAGAACTCAGAAAGTCGAGGTTAAACGATCGCTTTCCTGATATTTTCCTGACTCGATTAAAATCACTTAGCATATTAATTTTAGATGTATTTTGGATCTGACATTTCAGCCGAACAGGCAAAGCTACTGACAAGCTCCAGGTTGTTGATATTAACCGGTTAAGTGAGTTAGTTTTTAGGTTACCCCAACAATAAATTATTCCATATGAAGTTGTTAGCGGTTGTGACTACAAAATTGCATAAGTAATTAATTGATGCTTAATAACAGCTTGCGAACAAAGCTTCAAAATTTTAAAACTTCAACTCAAAATATTAAAACTTCAAAATGATGAAGAGATATCTTTATTCTCTGGGGTTTTTCCCCCAATATTCCCACGCTACTGAATGAATCACCTGTTTCGAGTCATAATCTGAGCTAAGGTGTGTATGCTGGATTGGAAATAAAAGTTGTTGCATAAAGATTATTTTTTATTACGCGTTCCTGAAATTGGGCTAGTAAACGGTAAAACCACATGACTATTTCTCTCAATAACAAATCGACTCGGTTATTGTTTATCAGTCGCACAGGTATGGCCGTTGGTGGAATTTTAGCTGTGACAATGGCTAGTGGGCTTTGGCGATTGCGAAATTTTGTTGAGAAGGAACTAGCGCCATTAGCGGAAGAAAGCTTAACTAATATTCTCAAACGTCCAATCGAGTTGGGAGATGTTCAAGATTTTTCCCTTATAGGAGTACAATTTGGGGCTTCGATGATTCCACAGACTGCAACTGACTCTGACCGAGTAATTGCTGAAGCTGTAGAAGTTGGATTTGACCCTTTACAGTTGCTATTTCATCGCAAATTAAAGCTCGATGTAACATTAGTAAACCCTGATGTTTATATTGAACAAGACGAAAAAGGTGCCTGGGTTGACATAAGTATAAATAATACGGGTCAGGAAGGATTTATTAAAACTGATTTAGATAAGATACGATTGCACAATGCCAATCTAGTTTTGGTACCTTATCGTTCCCAAGAAGGAAAAGTCAGGAATTTTCCTGTGCCCAAATCCCAAGGTGCAACTGGTTTAAATGGGAATAAATCTGCAATATCCTTGAAACTTGATGGAGTTCACGGTATAGCCCAGTTATCAGATGACTACCAGTTAGTTAAGTTTCGTGTTAAAGGTAATCCGATTTTAGGGGGAAGCGTAGCTTTAGAAGGGGAAGCCCGCCCTCAAACTTTAGCATTTAATTTTAATCTTAAAGCAAGAGAAATATTTGCGTCAGATATTACACGCTTAATACCTTTACCAGTTAATTTTCAAGCTGGTCGTGCTCGGGGGGATTTAAATATTCAGTGGTCTCCGGGAAAGCAGGCGTTGTTGTCTGGTCGTGCAGATTTTGAAGACCTTAATTTAAAAGTACCCCAAGCCCCTAAAGCTTTTGTTAAGTCCCATGGACGCGTACATTTTGATGGATTGAAAATGACACTCCGGGATGTGGCAACGAATTATGGCAAACTTCCTTTGCTGGGTCAAGGAACCATTCATACTGTTAATGGTTACGATCTGAAGGCAAAAGTCAATGGGGTTGATTGTAAAATAGCTCAAAAAACTCTTGGTTTCACTTTACCGATTGATACAACTGGTTTATTAAAAGCAGACTTAAAATTAACAGGCAAATTATATAATCCATTATTATTAGGCAATGTTCGCAGTATTGAAGCGGCAAAAATTGATAAAGTAAATTTAAAAAGTGCCAGCGGACAATTTTCTTTTACTCCCGCATCTGGTTTAGTTAAACTCACCAATCTTCGAGGTGAAGCGGTGCTTGGTGGACAGGCGATCGGGGGAGGGATAATTCAACTGGGCGAACAACCAGAAGTTAAGTTAAATTTTCAAGCCAAGAACTTTTCTGGGGATGCGATCGCTAAACTCTATCAGACAATCCCACCAATAAGAATTGGTAATGTTGGAGCGCAAGTTAGCATTAATGGAACCCCCAGTAGTGCTCAGACAACGGTACAATTTCGAGCACCCCAGGCTACTTATCCGATGCACGGTGAGGTGGTTGTTGCCCCGGACAAAAGTGTATCTTTTAGAGATGTGAAGCTAGCTGTAGCTGGTGGTAGGGTTAACGTTCGGGGTAATTGGGATGAAAAAGTTTGGAAGGCGATCGCTGATGCTGATGGGGTACGGGTAGAACGTTTTGCAAACCCAGAATTATTAGAAAATATATCATTGGGCGATGCGACACTTAAGGGTCGTTTAATTATTAGTGGTAAATCTAATTCTTTTGGGGTTGCAACCATCCGTTCGCAAAATGCACGGATATCTTTGGCTGGGGGAACGGTAGCGATTTCAGAAGTCGAATTAAACGAGCAAGAGTTTAATGCCAAATTAGTTGCGAATGAGGTACAGCTAGCGCGGTTATTGGAACAAGTTTCTCCGTTTGACCCCCTTGATGCTTCCTTGGATGGTTCTTTACAAATTTCTGGTTCGCGTCAAGAGACAAATGTAAAAAATTTACGGGTTCGAGGTGAGGGTAAGTTAAATCTTGCTGGGGGTACTGTCAATGCTAAGAATATCGAACTAGATAATGGTTCTTATCGGGCAAAATTATTTGCGAATAATATTCAATTACAACAATTAGTTCCCCAATTGTCAGGACAGTTGCAGGGATTTGTCAAGGGCGAGTTTGATGTTACTGGTTCCGCAGAGTCTTTTAGCCCGAGTAGTATTAAAGCGAATGGAAACGCACAGTTAAGTCTTCCCGGTGGTGCGATCTATGCAAAAGAGATCCAAGTCGCCAATGGTCAATATCAGACAAAATTACAAGCAAATAAAATACCTTTAGAAAAATTAGCTCCCCAGTTACCCAAACATTTTCAGGGACAATTAACCGGTGAGTTTAATCTTGCTGGTTCTTTAACATCTTTGCAAACACAAGGGATTCACGGTCAAGGAGAAGCTCGTTTAGATGTTGGTAGCGGTACATTAACAGCATCTGATATAAAGGTAGTCGGAGATCGCTATCGTACTCAGATTACTGCTCGGAATTTACCCTTGCAATCCTTAGCTCCAGTTCCATCACAAGTCCAGGGAGGTTTAAACGGTGAATTAAAAGTTACAGGTTCTTTAGAGTCTCTACAACCAGAAGATATCCACAAACATGTTGAAGCTGTCGGTGAAGCAAAGTTGAATCTTGCTGGCGGTGAAGCGAGCATAGATAATATTCAGATCGCAAAAGGTAACTATCAAGCATTTGTAGATGCAAGTGGGGTGCAGTTAAATCAACTTCACCCAGATTTACAAGGACAATTGCAAGGTAATTTACAACTAACTGGTAAGTTGTCTCAGCTAAATTTGGCAGGAGCACAAGCAGCAGGTAAAGTAGAATTATCCCAAGGAATTCCAGGTATCGAGCGACCTCTGCAGACAACATTTGCTTGGGACGGTCAAAAGTTAAATATCAAACAAGCCGAGGCTCCCGGTTTTAGTGCTAAGGGATATATATCGGCGAATGCAGAGACAGGCGGAATGCCAGAAATTACGAATTTAAATCTTGATATTACTGCAAAAGATTATGATTTAAATTCCTTGCCTTTAAATCTGCCCAAAGTAGTTCGAGTTGCAGGTAAAGCTGATTTCCAGGGTAAAGTAACAGGAAAGTTACCTGTCCCCAATGTTCGAGGTCAAGTAAGCGTTAAAGATTTACGAGTAAACCAATTAGATTTTGAACCTTTATTACATGGAAGTATTCAAGCCGCATCTGGGGGTGGCTTAAATTTAAATGTAGCGGGTCAAAATGACCGTATTGCCTTTGATTTGGATCGAAATCAGCAACCGCGCTCCTTTTCAATGCGTCACAACCAAGCCTTTGCATCTGGAAAATTACGTGGAAACAATTTAGCAATCAAGACAGAAAAAATCCCTTTAAAACTTTTTAATTTAAATTTACCACCGACCAGTATGGTTGGACCTGGAAGTGTTGCTGGTTCCTTAAGTGGAAATTTTCAGGTTAACAAAAAAACTTTTGCAACCACAGGTGATTTGACAATCGACCGGCCACAAATTGGTAGAATTGAGGGCGATCGCCTTTTAGCAAAGTTTAACTTAGATCGAAATAAAATAACCTTAAAAAACAGCAGTTTTATAAAAAATAAGAGTAAATATGAAGCTGTCGGTACCATCATTCAAGGAAACCAAGGACCACGGCTACAAGGTGAGATTAATGTCAATCAAGGAAAAGCTCAAGATGTTTTAGCAGCTTTTCAGTTATTTGAGCTAGAAGATTTTCAACGTGGTTTTAATCGACCTACTTACGGTAAAGCTGCTGAGCTTGGTGAAACTCAAGTTGTAGGTTTAGCAAATCAATCCTTATACACGCAACTACAACGATTTTCCGAAGTTAAAGAACGCTTAAACCGACAGAAACAACAGGAACGGGATGCTTCTCCCTTACCAAAAATTGCAGATTTAAAGGGAACTTTTGATACGAAGATAAAAATTGATACTCTTACAACTAAAGAGCCAAAAGTTGAATTCAATTTTCAAGGTCAGGATTTTGCTTGGGGTAAGAAAAACCAACCAGGTCGCTTTTACAATTTTGAACAGATTATTGCTCAAGGTAAACTTGACCGGGGAATTTTACAACTACGACCATTACGGGTTGAATCGAAAAACCAATTAGTAGCTTTTACCGGTAACATTGGCGGTACCGAACAGTTTGGTCAATTGAAGGTAAATAATTTCCCCTTGCAGATGCTGAATAACTTTGTGGAATTACCAATTAGTTTAAATGGTAATATCAACGCCACAGCAGCATTAAGTGGTAGCGTAGAAAATCCCCAAGCCCGTGGAGAATTGGAAATTACCGATGGTTATCTCAATCAGCAAGGATTACATTCAGCTAGTGCTAGTTTTAGTTATTCTAACGGACGTTTGAATTTTGGTAGCGACGTTGCAATTACCAGTGAAGAACCGGTGCGGATTAAAGGTAGCGTCCCTTATCAACTACACGAGAGTACCTTTGCTTCCGAGAACAAAAACATCCAACTGGATTTGCAGGTAAAAGACCGGGGATTAGCTTTATTAAATTTATTTACCGACCGATTAACTTTTGAGGAAGGTAAAGGAAAAATTGATGTTTCTGTACGTGGAACTTTAGAAAAGCCAGAAGCAATTGGTTTAGCAAAAATTGAAAATGCAACTTTTTCTGCTCAAGCTTTACCAGAAAAAATTACGGGAGTAACGGGAAATATTGATTTTGATTTTGACCGCGTTATTGTCAATAATCTCCAGGGTCAATTTAGTAAAGGAAAAATTGCTGCGGTAGGAGTAATTCCCATATTTAATGATTTGCAAACTCAAATAGAAAACCCTCTCAAAATTGACCTAGAAAAATTAACTTTAAATATGAAAGGTCTTTACGAAGGAGGTGTGAGTGGCGGTTTAGAAATAACAGGTTCAATCTTTGACCCGAAGGTGGGAGGAAAAGTAGAACTAAGTAATGGAAAAGTATTACTTGCTGAATCTAGCGAAGCGGTTAACTCTGTTAACGATAGTTTTGTTTTTTCAACTTTAAAATCAAATAAACCAGATGAAATAGTAAACGGAGAATCAGTCACCAGGTTTAACAATTTGCAACTAACTTTGGGTAAAAACCTTGAAATCGCTCGTCCGCCAATTTTAAACTTTAAAGCCACTGGGGAATTAAACCTTACTGGTTCCTTAGAAAAACCCATACCTGAAGGAAAAATTAGTTTAAAGAAAGGTAACGTTAATCTGTTTACCACCCAATTTAAATTGGCTCGCGGTGAAAAGAATACAGCAACTTTCAGAAAAAACCGACCAAACGACCCCGATTTAGATATTCATTTGTTTGCGAAGGTTTTGGATACAATTCAAACTACTAAATTGAGCAGGGAAAATATTACAGGTTTGTCAGCGTTGGAAAGCGTGCGTGTAGAAGCGAATATTGAAGGACCAGCAAGTAAACTCAAAGAAAATTTAGAATTAACCAGCAGTCCTGCTCGTAGCAAAACAGAGATAGTATCTTTGCTTGGTGGCGGGTTTGTCAATACTCAGGGACGGGGTGAAAGTACCTTGGGTTTAATTAATATCGCCGGTTCAGCAGTATTCAATAATCTGCAATCAACATTCAATGAAATTGGTACCGCTTTTGGTTTGAGTGAATTTCGGGTATTTCCCACTATTATTTCTGAAGACCGCGAAGCAGGAAGAAACTACTCTAGTTTAGAAATTGCTGCGGAAGCTGGAATTGATATAACTAAAAAAATCTCCGTTTCCGGAATCAAAATCTTAACCGATGATGACCCGTTCCAATGGGGAGTTAACTATCGAGTCAACGATCGAGTTCGTTTGCGTGGGTCTACCAATTTATTTGATGATACGCGGGTTTTCGTGGAATATCAAAGACGCTTTTGAGTGGGAGGGGATTGGGGATTGGCGACTAGGGACTGGCGACTGGGGATTGGCGATTGGGGACGCAGTGCTATCACAAATCCCCTGCTAAGGAAACTTACAGGTTACGCGACCGATAATTTTGCTTAAGGGTATAAAACCATAAGAGCGGCTATCGGTACTTGCATTGGGGTTGTCGCCTTCGAGAAAGCAAGAACCATCTTCAAGTACCAAAGCCACTCGCTTCACTATTTGCTTTCCTTGGTACGGATGTTGTGCAACAACAACATCACCAATAAGAGGAAATGAATGTCGATAAGCTTTGGGATCGAATAAAATTTCTTCTCCGGGTTGGAGTAGAGGAATCATGGAGGGACCAGTTACTCGTAGTCGCTTTCGCTTTCCCAGTATTAGCAGTAATAATTTGTTTGCAACTGCTAATTCCTCTTTCATCCCCTATTTACACCAATAAAATAGCTTAATCGAAACAATAATTTACTATATTAGCCTCAAACTACTAGATTTTCTTAACTGTGCTCTAGCTAGCTTTGTACCAAGCAACGTTACGGTCTTTGGTAGCCCAGAACATATTGTGGATTTTTTCAACAGCAGCCATGAGTTCTTCTGCATGTTGTTGACTTACTTCTACTTTACAAGCAGAGCAAAGTTTTGCAGCTTTCCAGAAAGTATCGTGTAGGTCGGGGTATTTTTCTAAATGTACTGGTTTGAAATAATCAGTCCACAAAATTAGTAAATCATCTTTGGTTTTTTGAGCTTGTTCTTCCTTAATTGCAATGTAGCGAGACAAAGTATTGTTGTAAGCAACCATTGCTGCGGTATCGCCGCTTGCAGGAACTTCCAGAGCTAAAATTTTTTTAGTCATTGAGAGGACTGCTTCAGCTGTAATTCTTGCAGAAGCAGGATCGTAAACACCGCAGGGACCATCACAGTGAGCGTGTACTTCTTGTGCGGGGAACCAATCTTTTAATCTGGTAGCAATTTTCTTGAACATGGTATTTACGGATTTGTTTATCTTTGAAGATGCATAGAACGGTTGGTGCAGGGTTGATGGAGCTTTGGGCTTACCGTAACTCAGTATCCCCCCTCACCCCATATAGCTTAGTGTGATTCGGGTTGCCTAGCAACCCAGCCTAAGGCTAAATAAATTCCAGAGACTAAGGATAGATAGTACCAGCGATCGACAAAAAGTTCGATGTTAATAACTAAATTTAATTAGCGATCGGTTAGCCCTCTTTTATTGTTAATCGTATTTCTATTTAATAGTGATATGAGAACAGTCTAGATGTTAATACTTTGTTAAATAAAAAAGATGGATAGCAAAGAACTAGCCCAATTCATAGAAGAAACTAATGGTATATCTAAACCTTGGCTGTTAGTACAACTCAGACTTAAAAAATTACAGGAACGTCGAGCTACACTTTCTGAGGATGAATATTTACAGCAACTTGAAGAAATTTACCAAGATTTAATGAATTTAGGTGAATGGTGGCGTGGAATTGAAAATGAGGTTTTTTATTAGTTTATGACTAGCGCTATCCTTACTTAAGATTATTTGCGAATCTGACACTATCTCAAGGTAGAAATTATAAACTCATTCACAAGTTAATCTTCACAATTTCTATCCTTGAGATGGTGCATAGTTACACGTGTTTCTGATATAGAACTTCTGAAAGGAGTAAATACAGTTTTACAAAATCCCAAAAAAATATAACCTTTTAGAAAAAATGCCGTTCGTGGATGCTATTGAACAAATGTTGTCGTTTAGCATGAATATTTTTCATATGTTTTTTAACAGTGTTTATAGTTATGTAAAGTTGCTCGGCAATTTCCTTATAAGTGTAATTAGCTCGATGTAATAACCAAATTTCCCCTTCTCGTTGAGTTAAATCATATTGTTTTACTTCTGCAAGGGCTGCATTTTTTAAGGATTCATATCTATTTTCAATTGTAACTAATAAGCATGAATTATTAAATTTATCTAAATTGAGCCATCTGACTCTGATGCGTAATATTGTTGATTTATCAATGTTGATCTCATCTGAGAGAATAAGATTTTTATCGGGAAACAAACTGTGACTTTCAATTAAAGATTCGCAAAGATACCAGATATTGGGTGGAATTAAGTTTTTGCTGTTTAAAAATTGATTTAACTGATAGCAAATATGATCTGCATCTTTGTTGGCATAAAGTATACTACCAGTTTTGCTCAAAATTAATATCCCATCTGCCAAATTTTCAATTATCTTTTGTAAAAAATCTGTCTCTAGATAATTCACACTGTCAATTTTGACTGAAGAATAATTTTCTTTTGTTATGTCTTTTGATATCTTTGAGACATTAATCATATCATTCACCATAAAATTAATACTGTGTGGGCAGCGAAAAAATCAAAGAGATACACACTAATGCCATTAATAGATACCTGGTAACTGATATGCACTTTCATGAAAATATTACTTATTTCAATGAAGAGTAATAGTCCAAAAAATATTACGTTTAATCCTCTGAAATCCTCTGATTAAGTTGTATTTTAAGGTCGTTTAGTTCGCAGTTAATCATTAAGTATTAAAGTTTCAGAGGTCATAAATTTTGATTAGGCAATACCAATTAGCTTGTATAACTGAATATTAAAATTGATTTCCAACCAGTTGAAAAGTGATAGGTAATGCAAAATTGCGTTTATCTAGAAATATAGACCAAAAGGTAGAGGTAATTATTTTTCTGAATTTGCTTTTTTTTTCTAAGTTTGCATTATTCTTTTACAACAAATTTATCTACAGGTTGTTCTTTCCCTATTTCGGATAAAAACTATTTTTTTTACTGTTAGTAATTTATCGCTAATGTAATATTTAAATAATGTTGATATAAATATTATTTTTGTGAATTCAACTGTGATTTAGATCGCAATTATCAGAGGATTTCAGTCACTTATTTCGTTGTGATGTTAATAAATTAAATAGATTTAGTAATCCCAAATTATTTATGATGAGCAATATTGTAAAAACTTTGCAGATGCTAACGCTGATGTCACAAGCTCTGTAAGGTCTTTACAGGATTTATCTGCTCACAAATCAAATATGATTTCTATTGATATATAAGTAGATCGATAAAAACAAAGACTTGCGGGAAAGTTAAACTCGTATGCAGTCACTATTACTTATTCTTTTTTAAATTGATCGCATACAGAGAACTTCCTGCAGTAATAAAAAGCCTTTTACCATCCCTACCACCGAAGGTAAGATTAGCACAAACTTCTGGTACAAAAATCTTACCTAAACAAGTACGATCAGGAGCATATACTTGTATACTATCGGCAGAACTGGTAAAAATATTACCAAAATTATCCACCTTCAATCCATCGGGTTGTCCGGGTTTGATAACAGCAAATACCCGACTATTTTTTACCTGCTTTTCATTTACTAAGTCGTAAGCACGAATGTAATGATGACCTTGGGGATAATTAACTTCAGAAGTATCCGAAACATATAAAATACTTTCATCTGGACTAAAAGCAAGTCCGTTAGGTCGTTCCATTTCTTTGATAACTGCGTCTATCTCTCTCGTTTTGGGGTTAAAACGATAGATAAAACTACCCGCTTGTTCCTGTTGTCCACCATATCCTTCGCCAGGTTGAGTAAGTCCAAAAGGTGGGTCGGTAAACCAGATTGTACCGTCGCTTTTCACAACTAAATCGTTAGGACTATTTAAACGATAATTTTGATAGCGGTCTACTAATACAACCCATTCACCATTTTTTTCTCTTCTGATAATTGCTCTTTGACCGTGGGAACATGCAACCAAACGTCCTTCTAAGTCGCGATAATTACCATTTTGATAGTGAGATGGCTCGCGAATTATACTAACTCCATCTTCGGCACTCCAGTGAAACAAGCGATTACCAGTAACATCGCTCCAAATAACGCTATCATCTTCAGGAAAATAAACGGGTCCTTCGCTATGTTTTGCACCGTCAGCAATTTTCTCTAGTTTCGCGTCAACCGAGATTAAAGAATGCATGCGTTGGTCATAGACTGCAATTACCTGTGCCATAGTAAACACGTACGATTATTTTTCATGAGGGGTCATATAGTTCAAGCTAGGAAAAATCTCCTGGTCGCAATTCCACGTAGCGACCGCCCTCTAACTGGATAATCATCAGTTTTGCCGGCTCATCTCCCACGGTACCAGAAAGATGTCCTTGATTTCCTTCGGCGTTGGGTTGAGTATTTTGATCTCCACCAAAAGAAATCTCACCCGCACCCATCTCTACCCGTATACCATCCATTGTTTCTACAAACCATTTACCTGATAGGGGTATAATCCATTGGGGTTGAGGATTTTCATGCCATTCTCCCACCCATCCTACCGGCAATTCGGCAAAAACAATTTTAGATTCAGAAGTAAGTAAACGGTTATTCCACTGGGGTGCAGCATCCCCTCCCATGCTTTCTTTTTCAAAATTAGTTAATTCGCACCGAGTTTGGTGACTGACACCATCATCATCTGTCCAAACGTGCCAATAAATAAACTTTGGCGGGTTAGATTCTTCTTTAGTATCGCTCATTATTTTCTTTGCCTAATTAGCAAAAAGGTAGAGTTTATTTTATTACTGGATGTTTGCTGCTCAGTACTTGCTACTTGAGGCTAGCTTTGTGGAGGTTACCCAGAGGGTTGTCTCTATATTGGTTTTTATCAATTACTTAGGATTTGCTAACTCTAACAAAGGTATTAGTTTTGGAATAACAAAGGTAATAGTTTTGGAATAATCTCTTTGTCTCCATCAAGGAATAGAGTATTGGAAGTGGAGCCTAGGATGCTGTTATCTTAATGCTAATAACCAAACTGAAGTATCAATGAGTGGAAAAACCGAAAACTCTTTCTCCCCCTGCACCCTCTCTCATACTACGTCCGGGTTAATTACCCCTTTTGAGAATGAGAGAGGGAAGTATGGGAGGTGTGGGAAGTGTGGGGGGAAATCCCAAAGAATATAAAGGGGTTTTAAAAATCGGATTTGGTA
>JGI1201J43222_100093_pt1 | contig 33571 bp, 25 predicted proteins | sample MastesBC008_FD_43222 | JGI IMG/M metagenome (IMG submission 43222) | reverse complement strand
CTTACGCTGTTATTTTAAGTAAACAAATATAAATAAAAGTGTCTATTTGTTTTTTGCATAATTTGTACTTTTCTTGCTCAAACTTGACAAAATATTCATTATTATCCGCCTTCGGCGGAAGGCAGAAGTACGAGGGCAGAGGGCAGAAGGAAAAACCTGGTATAAAAACTAAAACTTCTTGCCTATTACTAACGTAACGCTGCGCTAACCGCCACTGGGGTTTAAAACCCCACCGTCTTACGGTGTCCACAATTAGTTGGGGTTTAAATCCCCATCTAATTGAACTTCTGCCTTCTGCCTCCTGCCTTCTGCCTTTTTTAATTTCCTCATACTTGTTATTTTTTCTATGTCACGTTCGGAGTGATAATATCGCCAAGAGCGCTAACTTAATTGTTTTATTTGTAGTAATTGTCCCTTTGTTAACGTACAGAATTGGTTTGTTTTTGTCCAATACCAAACTTGTACCCAACTGATACTTTTAAGGTATATATAAATGGAACTTCGCCAACTACAATACTTTTTAGCTGTAGCCGAAGAATTAAGTTTTATTCGAGCAGCAGAACGCCTTCAAATGGCTCAACCACCTTTGAGTCGCCAAATTCGTCAGTTGGAGATTGAATTAGGTATAGAACTTTTTTATCGCACCAAGCGTCGAGTTGAATTAACTAACGGAGGTCAAGCATTTGTAGTAGAAGCGAATCAAATACTTGCACGCATTGAGCAAGGAATACGAGTCGCACAGCGAGCTAGTAGAGGTGAAATTGGTCAGCTAACAATAGGTTTTGAGGGTTCTTCTACTTATGATGTGATTCCTAAATCCTTGAAAATTTACCGAGATCGTTTTCCCCAAGTAGATCTTGCAGTTTTTGCAATGACCACAGAAGAGCAGATAGAGGCTTTATTCAAAGGGGATATTGAGTTAGGATTTGTAGTGTCGCCCCTCAATGATAATCGATTAACTATTGAAACCATCTTAAGCGAGTCTTTGGTCGTAGCTTTACCAGAAAATCATCCCTTAGTTACTCAAAGTGAAGTGGAAGTAGAGCAACTAGAAAACGAAGCTTTTATTACTTTTCAAAGGAATCGGGGCTGCGGAATTTATGATCGCATAATTGCTGTTTGTCAAAATGCTGGTTTCAGCCCTAGAGTAATTCAGGAGGCTGACGAAATGCAAGTAATATTAGGTTTTGTGGCTGCTGGACTGGGAATTAGTTTGCTATCAGCTTCCGTTGAAAATTTTCACAGACCAGGGGTAACTTACCGAAAGTTACATTCATCTACACCGAAGGTATCTTTAGCTTTGGCTTGGAGAAAAGAGAACTCATCTGTTGTGCGACAAAATTTTATTCAGGTTGTAAAGGAATTTTAAGCGGATACTTGTCTACGTGAATTGCTCGCTAGGAAATAATTTTCCGCCTTTATCCTGATTGGCATAATAATTAATTTTCCTGCTATCGCAGCTATCCTCTAAGTAATAATACTAGATAATTATTATCTAAATTGTTATTTACGTTTTCACTGAGCAATATTTACTACGCAAACCAATGTTGTTCGATTCGAATTCGCACAGCATAGACATACAAATGTACTGTTTTAATAAGTCTATGAAGCCTTTTTGGCAAAGTGAGACACGTCTATTATTCTATTGACGAATATTTTTATGGGCAAAGTCGATCTAAATCTGCCTGCGACCGTGATGGAAAAATTTTAACTGCTACTATAGTTTTTGACATTCTCCCACGGCTCATCCGGCGTAAGCCACCCCACAGGGTAGGTGCACCTATTCATCCCACGACTAAAAGCCGTGGGCTTTCTACTCCGAGGCTGTAAAGCAGTCCTTAAATAACAGTAAAAAAATAATTTTCTTGCTACGATCCATAGAAGAATAAGTTGCATTTGGCAATATGACCCAATTTTTTTTAAGTTTAGCGGCTGTTTTCGGTGGTTTATCTGTTGCTGCTGGAGCTTTTGCATCCCATGCTTTGAAGGAAAGAATTAGCGAACATTATTTAGAAGTTTTTCAATTAGGTGCTCGCTATCAGATGTACCATGCTTTAGCTTTGTTGTTCGTAGCAGTGTTAATGACACGTGCTCAACCTCCTGAGGGTGTACTTATCGCTAGTGGTTGGCTTTTCATTATCGGCACTTTTATTTTTTCTGGTAGCTTGTATTTGTTGAGTTTAACTGGAATCAAGTATCTCGGTGCAATTGCACCTTTGGGAGGAGCAGCTTTTATTGCAGGTTGGGGTGCTTTGGCTTTTGCTGCTTGGACCGTTAAATTTTAATTGGTAGTTGGTAATAGGTATATTGCGTTTGGCAAAAAACTTACAAAATTGACTTGTAAAATTTGCTTACAAAATTATTCAAAGTTCAAAGTCCCATAGTTCAAAGTCCCATAGTTCAAAGCCCCATAGTTCAAAGTCCCGTAGTTCAAAGCCCCATCTTTGCAGTGTGAAGATTTCTGCATGCTTTATGGGGCTAACTGTGTTTTCTTGGTATGAGCGAAACTCCTAACAAGTCTATAATTCCACAAGCAAGGAGTAAAAAAATCTTGGTGGTTACTCGGGTAAATGAATAAATTTTTGAGAATAGCCACACCATCAAAACAAATGTAAACCATTGAATTGCGGAAAGAAACTCAAGCAGGATAATACAAAATTTTTGAATATGACTAACTAATTTATTGCTAGATTGTATCTTTTTTGTAGAGGTCGAGTGTGTCGATATATTTATAGTAGAAGCTTGTGGTAAGACGAACAACCACAAAACAACAACAAAAACTATGATTCCAACTACAAATAGTTTCAGAAAGCGAAAGACTTTATTAGATAGATGTGGTTCTCTATTTATTTGAGATCTAAAAAAGGATATTGTCCCTAATATTGCAGAGATTAAAGAAATTGTAAATTCAATAATTTCCAGCATATTTATTTTCTGACCAGTAACAAGAATTTGGCTTGCTTTGCGATCTATGCTCTGATAAAAAATCGGATCTTGCTTGAAACTTACTCTCTATCAAACCCCTTCTGTAAATGTTGGAATTTCTCCAACACTCATTTATAGTGTTTGGATTGGAGTAAACATTTACAATCTGTGCATGCAAAATCCACGAATACAAAATTTATCCATCAATTTCATTGTACTGATAGCCTCCAAAATAGATATATTGTATGTAGTTGTTTAGTTATTTGTTAGAAATTTGTAGTTTATTTGGATTTGTGACATTTTTAATATACAGAATTAATAAGTTGGATAATAGTACACTTGAGGGTAATTTTTTAGTTCGTAGATTAAATTCACTACTTCTACAGGACTCTCAACAAATTATCTTTTCTTAAATGAAACCTCAAGCAATCATTCAGATAAGATGATTGCTTGAGGCGATGCTTAGAAATCTTCGAAGACCATTTTCCCTAAGACTAGGAAAGATCGAAGCGATCAAGATTCATCACTTTATTCCATGCTGCCACAAAGTCGTACACAAATTTTTGCTGTGAGTCTTCACATCCGTAAACTTCAGCAATAGCTCGAAGTTGAGAGTTTGAACCAAAGATGAGGTCAACACGAGTACCGACCCACTTAAGTTTACCTGTTGCGCTATCGCTCCCTTCAAACAAATCTTCAGCTTCAGAGACAGCCTTCCAGGTCACACCAAGGTCGAGTAAGTTCACGAAGAAATCATTGCTCAATGTCTCTGGTAGCTTGGTAAAAACACCATATTGTGTCTGTCCAAAGTTTGTATTCAAGACACGCATACCACCGATTAGAACCGTCATCTCAGGCGCGGTCAGATTCAGCAACTGTGCCCGATCCACCAGCAGTTTCTCTGCTGGTATGGTGTATCCATCTTTGAGATAGTTGCGGAATCCGTCCGCTATCGGTTCAAGGACTGCGAAGGAGTCCACATCCGTTTGCGCCTGCGATGCATCTGTACGTCCCGGCTTAAAGGGAACCTTGACATCATAACCGGCATTTTTCACTGCTTGCTCAACAGCTGCACATCCACCTAGAATGATTGTATCAGCAAGGGAAACCCTCTTCCCGCCAGACTGAGAATCATTGAAGGTTCTTTGGATTGCTTCCAGAGTCTGCAGCACAGTAGCTAATTTTTCCGGTTGGTTAACTTCCCAATCCTTCTGCGGTGCAAGACTAATGCGCGCTCCGTTTGCCCCACCGCGCATATCAGAGCCACGGAAAGTTGAGGCTGATGCCCAGGCAGTCGAAACCAGTTGGGAAATAGATAGACTTGAAGCAAGAATTTGTCTTTTAAGCATAGCGATATCCTGCTCATCAATCAATTCATGAGTGACTGCAGGGACTGGATCTTGCCAGATTAACTCCTCCGATGGAACCTCAGGACCCAGGTAGCGTACGCGGGGTCCCATGTCGCGGTGTGTTAGCTTAAACCATGCACGGGCAAAAGCATCTGCAAACTGTTCTGGGTGCTCAAAGAAGCGCCGTGAAATTGGCTCGTAAATGGGGTCCATTTTCATCGCCATATCTGCTGTGGTCATTATGGGAGCATGCCGCTTTGATGGATCGTGTGCATCAGGCACCGCATTTGCAGCAGCACCTCCCTTAGGAACCCATTGGTGTGCGCCAGCAGGACTTTTTACCAGTTCCCACTCATAACCGAAAAGATTTTCAAAGTAGTTATTGTCCCATTTCACCGGGTTGCTAGTCCATGCACCTTCGATCCCACTAGTAATCGTATGAACGCCTTTGCCGCTACCAAACCTGTTCTTCCAACCCAGACCTTGTTCCTCAATGGGAGCTCCCTCGGGTTCGCGACCAACAAGTGTCGCATCGCCAGCACCATGACATTTGCCGAAGGTATGACCACCAGCAACAAGCGCAACAGTCTCTTCGTCATTCATTGCCATCCGTCCGAAGGTTTCACGAATATCTCGACCTGAAGCGACTGGGTCAGGACGTCCATTTGGACCTTCCGGATTCACGTAGATGAGACCCATTTGAACTGCACCTAACGGATCTTCGAGTTCGCGCTCACCAGTATAGCGTTTGTCACCAAGCCACTCAGCTTCAGAGCCCCAGTAAATATCTTCTTCCGGCTCCCAAACATCTTCACGCCCACCTGCGAAACCAAACGTTTTGAATCCCATCGACTCCAAAGCACAATTACCAGCAAGGATTATTAGGTCAGCCCAAGAAATCTTCTTCCCATATTTCTGCTTAATTGGCCAAAGCAAGCGGCGAGCCTTGTCAAGATTTCCATTATCAGGCCAACTGTTGAGAGGCGCAAAGCGTTGGGTCCCAGTACCAGCACCACCGCGACCATCACCGATGCGGTATGTACCAGCGCTGTGCCAAGCCATCCGTATAAAGAGTGGCCCATAGTGACCATAATCTGCTGGCCACCACTCCTGGGATGTAGTCATTAACTCGAAAATATCTCTCTTCACCTCATTTAAGTCGAGACTCTCAAATTCCTTGGCATAGTTAAATACATCACCCATGGGATTAGACTTAGAGGAGTGCTGGTGGAGAATTTTTAGGTTCAACTGATTGGGCCACCAATTTTGGTTAGATGTTCCACTGCCAGCGGTAAATTTCCGAGTCATACCGGTGAATGGACATCCACTTTGAATAGTCATAATATCTCCTTTGGTGTGTATGGTGCGAATTCTTTTTGATTTTCTACTGATATACCTAAATAGGCAAGATAACTCTTAATCATATTATTTTTCATTACCATGATTAATATTGTATGGTAGGAAAAACTTTATCTGATAGGCAATATTTACTAACAAGTTAAGACTATCTATTAAAAGTACATTGAATCAAAAATGATGTCTACCATGATGGGATTTGTTCCATAAATAAGCCCTAAAAGGAGAAAATAATGTAACTATGGGTGTAATTTTGTTTACACTCAAAAAAATAACGACGAGAAATACTTGACTGGTTTCATAAGACTGGAGAACCTGTATCAAGCTGGTAGCTCTAGTCAAAAGATATTTGTTACTCAAAACTACTTTATTTTAAGTTTTAGTTACACAAAGAAACAATTGTTTAACATTTGCTAATGCAATTGCACCAGAATTGCACAAAAACTTTGGTTATATAGTTATAGTCCGAAAGCCGCTGAATTCCTAACTTGAACGCAAAAAATTAATGTTTTTTGAGTCAAGCGAGAAATCGAATTCACTCAGTTCTATCCTTAGCTAACCCTCAGTTTTTTGTGAAAAGTTAGGTTTCAGCTTTCTAGAATTCCATTTGTGCGATTAGATATATAGGGGATACTTAGATGTTAGATGCATTCACCCGGGTTATTTCCCAAGCTGATACTCGGGGTGTTTACCTTAGCAACGAGCAATTTGACGCCCTCAGCAATATGGTTGCTGAAAGCAATAAGCGTATGGATGTAGTTAATCGCATCACAGGTAATGCTTCAACTATTGTTGCTAATGCTGCTCGCGCTTTATTTGCCGAACAACCCCAGTTGATTGCTCCTGGTGGTAATGCTTATACCAGTCGTCGTATGGCTGCTTGTTTGCGAGATATGGAAATTGTCTTGCGCTATGTTACTTACGCTGTTTTTGCTGGTGATGCTTCTGTTTTAGAGGATCGCTGTTTGAATGGTTTACGAGAAACCTATGTTGCTCTGGGAGTACCTGGCGGTTCTGTTGCTGAAGGTATTAATAAAATGAAGGAAGCTGCGATCGCAATTGCAGGTAACAGAGAAGGTATCACCCCTGGGGATTGTAGTTCTTTGATGTCTGAATTGGGTAGTTACTTCGACCGTGCAGCATCAGCAGTTGGTTAGTAGTTTTCAAAGCCAACATAGATATTTCTTGTATTTCAATAGCAAATAGTAAGTCAAATTTCCAAAGGAAAATTATCGATGAAAACTCCAATTACTGAAGCAGTATCTTCCGCTGATTCCCAAGGTCGCTTCCTTAGTAGTACCGAAATTCAGGTTGCATTTGGTCGTTTTCGTCAGGCTAGTGCAAGTTTAGAAGCTGCTAAGTCACTCACTAACAATGCGGATCGTTTAATTAATGGTGCAGCACAAGCTGTTTATCAAAAATTTCCTTATACGACCCAAATGCAAGGAGCAAACTATGCTTCAACCCCTGAGGGTAAAGCTAAATGTGCTCGAGATATTGGTTACTACTTACGTATGGTTACCTACTGTCTTGTAGCTGGAGGTACTGGTCCTATGGATGACTACCTGATATCGGGAATTGCTGAAATTAACAGTACTTTTGAGTTATCTCCAAGCTGGTACGTAGAGGCTCTCAAATATATTAAAGGAAACCATGGTTTAAGTGGTGATCCTGCTGTTGAAGCAAACTCCTACATTGATTACGCGATCAATGCTTTGAGCTAGAACTTTAAGCTAAAAATTTCTCATTGCTCGGCGTTACAAGTAGCTATCAGTTAAAGTCTATTTATCAGTATTTACTAGATACTTAGCTTTTAGATATTTTCTTGTAATTCCGAGCAATACCAAAAAAATAATCTTAAGAAAATAAATCTCGTTCGTGGCGCAGACATAGGATTCAATAAGCAAAATCCAGGAATACAATCTAAGAAGACATAATTTAGAAAAGCACAATCTAGGAGTAAAATCAGTGGCAATTACTGCAACCGCATCTCGTTTAGGAACTTCTGCATTTAGCGATGAAACTCCTTTAGAATTGCGTCCTAACTGGAATCAAGAGGATGCAAAATTTGTCATTAATGCCATTTACCGACAAGTTCTAGGGAACGACCATCTGATGCAATCTGAGCGTCTCACCAGTGCTGAATCTTTATTATGTAATGGTGCAATATCTGTTCGCGAATTTGTACGCGGAGTCGCGAAGTCGGAACTTTATAAATCAAAATTTTTCTACAATAATTATCATCCACGCACAATTGAGTTAAACTTCAAACACTTACTCGGTCGCGCACCTTACGACGAATCTGAAATTATTTACCACCTAGATATTTATCAGAATCAAGGCTTTGAGGCAGATATCGATTCTTATATTGACTCTGAAGAATATAACGAAAGTTTTGGCGATAATATTGTACCTTACTACCGTGGTTTTTCTAACCAACCAGGACAGAAAACCGTCGGTTTTACCAGAATGTTTCAGCTATATCGGGGTTATGCTAACAGCGATCGCGCTCAAGGAAATAAAGGTCGCCCTAGTTTAACTTACGAATTAGCTCGCAATATGGCAAATCCCATTCGTACCCCAGATATGGGACAAGCGTTGAGTGGAGTTACTGCGACTGGTCGAGGAAATTTATATCGCTTGCGGGTAAGCCAAGGAGCGCGGGGACGTGCGCCCCAATTAAGACGTAGCATTAAGGAATATGTTGTTCCCTACGAAAGACTTTCTGGAATTTTACAAAATTTGAACAAGAATGGCTGTCAAATTCTTAGCATTGAAAATGCCTAAGCGAGGATTAATTTTGGCACATCTAAATTTATACTTATAGGGGAGAATAAAAACGTGGCAATTACACAAGCAGCATCCCGTTTAGGAGTTTCTGCATTTAGTCAAAGCAAACCTGTAGAGTTACGACCTAACTGGAGTAACGAAGATGCTCAAATCGCCATCCAAGCAGTTTATCGACAGGTACTTGGTAATGACTATATTATGGCTTCTGAGCGTTTAATTAGTATAGAATCTTTGCTATGTAATGGTTCGATTACGGTGCGGGAATTTGTACGGGCTGTCGCTAAATCGGAACTGTATAAGTCTAAATTTCTTTATGGTAGTTTCCAGACCAGAACTATTGAGTTAAATTTAAAACATTTGCTTGGTCGCGCTCCTTACGATGAATCAGAGGTAATTTATCACCTTGACCTGTACCAAAATAAAGGTTTTGAGGCAGATATTGACTCTTATATTGATTCTGCGGAATATGATGAAAATTTTGGTGATGATGTAGTACCTTTTTACCGAGGTTTTTCTACCCAGTTTCAGCAAAAAACAGTTGGTTTTACCCGGATGTTTCAATTGTATCGGGGTTACGCCAATAGTGATCGCGCTCAGATCGCAGGTACTAAGTCTCGTTTAGCAAAAGAATTAGCATCTAATAAAGCTTCTGCGGTGGTCAGTCCTTCGGGAGGTGGTGATGGTTGGGCTTATCAAGCTTCTAACCAAGGTATTGCTCAAAATAAAACTTTTCGGAATTCTAATCGGGAAGGTCGCGTTTATCGTATAGAAGTTTCGGGGATGAATTTACCGAGATATCCAAAAGTACGACGTGTTAGTAAAGCATTATTGGTTCCCTACGAACAGCTATCAGATACTTTACAACAAATCAATAAAATGGGTGGCAAAGTTGCGAGTATTACTTTGGCGTAAGTAATTCTAGCATGAGTCAGTCTGGCATAGATTAAGTCTGATATTTATATAAAAGTATCTGAGGGTATTTAAGAAATGTTGGGAAAATCTTTAATCGGTGGTAGATCGAATTCCGTTTCAAGTAACCGTATTTTTGTTTATGAGGTTACTGGATTAAGACAAAATGACCAAAATGATGCTAATAGCTATCCTTTCCGTACTAGTGGTAGTGTTTTCATTCAAGTTCCTTACAGTCGCATGAATGCAGAAATGGTTCGTATTACTCGTATGGGAGGAAAAATCGTTGGTATTCGTCCTCTCGATGCGGTAGAAAACAGTACTCCATCTGAGTAATTGGTTGCAATCTTAAACTTTATATTTTGTGAAGACGATCTAACCCTCTCCTAGCCTCCCCTAGGGAAGAAGGGTTGGGTTGTCTGTACCGGATTTTGACTTTTCATAATAAATCTTTCATGACAAAAGTGAAAGGACACACAAACATTCACACATCCTTATTTTCATTTAATGGGTTAATTTTGATTAACTTTTAATTGCAAAACTTAAAATAGAGTTAATCTATAATAAAAAATTAATAAATAATTCAAAAATTAAAAACTTATGCAGCGAGTAGGAGAATTTCAAGGAGAGAAATCATTACTCCAAGCTGTATTTGAACATTCTGCTGAAGCGATCGCAATTCTCGACCAACAAAATAATTTTGTAGAGGTCAATCGAGCAGCTTGTGAGTTATTTGGTTCGACAAAGAAAGATTTAATTGGTCAGTCGATAGCAGTTTTTTTAACCTCCCCTCTTAATTGGGAGCAGGAGCAAGATATCGAAGAAATTCAAATTCGACATCTTGATGGGACAATCCGAACTGTAGAACATAGTAGAGTTAAAGAATTATTACCCAACTACAACTTATTAGTTTTCAGAGATGTTACCGATCTCAAGCGAGCAGTAGCAGAAGAACTCCACCGCGAACATCAACGAGTAGAGTTATTTGCGGAAGTGACCCTCAAAATTCGTCAATCACTCCAACTCAGAGAGATTTTACAGACTGCGGTTGATGAAGTACAAAGAATTTTGGATGCCGACCGAGTATTAATTTACCAGGTTTTTGCCAATGGTACTGGTAAATCCATTAGTGAGGCTGTGTTACCTGAATATCCTGCTGTTTTAGGTGTTGTGTTTCCTGAAGAAGTATTTCCCCAAGAATATCGAGAACTCTATGGAGGGGGAAGGGTAAAAGCTATAGCTGACATACATTCTCCTGATGCAGGATTAGCTGAATGCTTAGTTGAATTTATGGACGAATGGACAGTAAAAGCTAAATTAGTGGTACCAATCCTGCAAAATCTTAACCCTCAGACTAACGATTCTAAAACTAAAGATTCTCAAACTAAAGATTCTCAAACTAATAACTCCAAAAGTAGTGATTTTAAAACTAGTCATTACAAAAATAACGATTCTAAAACTAATGATTCTAAAACTAATGATTCTAAAACTGATGAGTCTGGAATTCATAGCCAGTTATGGGGTTTATTAATTGCTCATCAATGCAAAAATACCCGAGAATGGAAAGATTTTGAGTTGGAGTTAATGCAACAACTTGCAGACCAAATCGGTATTGCTTTATCACAAGGTGAATTACTAGAGAATTTAGAAGAATTAATCGCCCAACGGACTGCGAAACTAAGACAGGTTAACAGTAATCTTCAGCAGGAAATTAACGATCGCCTGACGGTAGAAGCTGCATTACGTCGCAGCGAAGAGCAATTACGTTTGATAGCTAATGGATTACCAGTTTTAATTGCGTATGTGGATAAAAACCAGCTTTATCGTTTCAACAATGAAGCTTACCAAACCTGGTTAGGGTTATCCCCAAGTAAAATTTATGGCTGTCATCTCAAGAAAGTTCATGGAGCAGAAGAATATCAAAAGATTCGGAAGTATGTTGAAAGTGCACTTTCAGGACAAAAAGTTACTTATGAGGAAGATATCACTTTCCAAGATGGATGCAGTCACTCTGTCAATATTACCTATATACCCCACATTAATGAACAGGAGAAAAATGTAGTCAAAGGATTTTTTGCTCTTACTAGCGATATTAGCGAACGCAAAGCTATTGAACGGATGAAAGATGAATTTATTTCTGTTGTTAGTCACGAACTGCGTACACCACTAACATCTATTCACAGTTCTTTGAAAATTCTGGCGACCGGAAAACTGGGTAACCTTTCCAATAAAGGACAGCGGATGTTACAAATTGCTGACGAACAAACAGAACGTTTGGTGCGTTTAGTTAACAATGTCCTAGACTTACAAAGCATCCAGTCAGGCAAAATAAAAATGAATAAGAAAGCCTGCAAAGTTACGGAATTAATGATTGAAGCAGCCCAAACTATGCAAACAATGGCTACTGAGCATGGAGTTAAGCTATTTACTGAGTCGGTTGATTTCGTAGTTTGGGCAGATCGCGATTATATCGTTCAAACCCTGACTAACTTATTGAGTAATGCAATTAAATTTTCCCCTCGAGATAGTCGCGTTTGGCTTTCCGCAAAAATGGAAGTATTAGCAAAGAAAACCAAAGGTAAAAAATCAATTCCTTACGTCACCTTTGAAGTTAAAGACCGAGGACAGGGAATTCCTACAAGTCAATTAGAAACGATTTTTGAGCGTTTTCACCAAGTTGATTCTTCCAACTCTCGTAAAAAAGGTGGAACTGGTTTAGGATTAGCAATTTGTCGACAAATTATTGAAGGACATGGAGGGAAAATTTGGGCGGAGAGTTGCTTAGAAGAAGGCAGCACTTTTTACTTTACCTTACCTGCAATCATACAAAAGAACAGTGAACTGACAAAGATTGAAGCAAAAAAAAGTGAACCGAAAGAGAGCGATCGCCATGAGTGAAAAATGTATTTTGCTGATTGATGATGAAGAAACGATTCAGGAAGTCGTGCAAATTGGTATAGAAATTGAAACAGATTGGAAAGTATATATTGCTTCTTCGGGTTCGGAAGGAATAACTACAGCACAAACAGAACAACCAGACGCAATTCTCCTCGATGTGATGATGCCGGATATGGATGGAATTTCCACCCTTGCAAAGTTAAAATCAAACCCCGAAACTAAATCAATTCCAGTAATTTTACTTACAGCAAAAACCCAAGTCGCCGATAAAAATGAGTTTCAAAATCTGGGGGTGATTGATGTCATCACTAAACCTTTTAATTCAGTGACTTTAGCTAGTAAAATCGCCAAAATACTTCATTGGGAACTGTAATATAAAATGAGTAACATGAATAATAAATTAGTTATTTAAAGCTATATATAGGTAGATAAATTACTTTTAATTTTAATAAATTAGTAATGTTAAGCTAATAAGTGAAAATATATGAATTGATTACATTTTAAAATAATTATCTTAGTTTAAAGTCTTAACGTACCGCAATTGAAATTAATGTTATATATGAGAAAATTATTGTAGATATAAAACATAGAAAAATAGTGGTGTTAATATTAGGTTATATATCTATTAATTTAAGAGAAACAATCATTTATAAAGTCTATCATTTGGTTAAGATAAATCCAGATTTCTGCTTTTTATTCTCTCATAACTACTTAATGATTTAAATTCATGAATTATCAAATACTTACAGCCCCCTATATTTTTAATTGTGAGAATATTTTCTGAATATGTTAATTGAATAACGCTAAAGTTATTAAAGGGAACAGGCAATTTTGGGGGATGTCAACATGAGAATATTAGTAGTAGATGACGATCGAACCTTAGTTGATGTACTCAAAAAAAGTCTTGCTGAATTGAATTATGCGATCGATGCTGTTACTGATGGAGAACAGGGATGGATTTATGGTTCTACCTACACATATGATTTGATTATCCTGGATTGGTCTTTACCTAGGCTCGATGGTATTAGCCTTTGTGAGCGTTTTCGTGAAAATGGCTATCATATGCCTATTCTTTTACTAACATCTCGCAACGGTAGTCAAGCGAAAATTCAGGGACTTGATGCAGGAGCAGACGATTATTTGGGTAAACCTTTTGATATTGATGAATTAGCTGCTCGTATTCGAGCTTTATTGCGTCGCGTAAACTCCAACTCCCGTCCAGTTTTAAGTTGGGGGAATTTACAATTAGATCCTTGTAGTGGTGAAGTTAACTATCAGGGACAATTGCTATTCTTAACAGGAAAAGAATACGGATTACTTGAATTATTTTTACGCCACAGTCAAAAAATTTTTAGCATCGAAGAAATTATTCAAAGTTTATGGTCTTCCGTAGAATATCCTGCTCATGCAACAGTTCGCTCTCATTTAAGACGTTTAAGAAATCAATTAAAATTAGCTGGTTTACCAGAAGACCCCATTGAGACCGTACGAGGACGAGGATATTGTTTAAAAAATGCACCTCAAGTTAATAATCCTCAAAACCGAATTAAATCAAATGTTGCAAAAGATAGTAAAAATGACAAAAAATCCCTACATTTAACAGCATTAAACTCAGTCTGGGAAAAACATCGACAGCGGAACAAACAGCAATTATTAATTTTAGAATCAGCTATCAAAGCTTTAAAAGAGGAAAATCTCAATCAAAGCGATCGCCAAGAAGCAAAATTAATTGCTCACAATTTAGCAGGAAATTTGGGTATTTTTGGTTTTGATACGGAATCGGAATTAGCAAAAGAATTAGAGCAACTTTTGGAGACAAATATTAGTCAAGACAGCCTAGAATTGCAGCAAGTAGAAAGCATTTTTAACACTTTAAATCAAAACTTATTTGGAGAAGAGGAGCCGGAAAATAATCTTTCCGATCAAGTGTCTTCCCAATTAGGGCAACATTCACCTTTGTTATTAATTGTGGATGATGATACAAAATTTACCGAACAGTTAACCCAAGAAGCAACGACTCAAGGAATTAGAACCGCGATCGCAACAACTCCTGATTCAGCTAGATCTTGGTTGGATGGAGAAGAACATCAAGAATTTCCCGATGTAGTTATTATCAAGGTGTCTTTTGCTCGCTCTGCATTCGATCCAACATTGCGCTCCAAATATTTATCTTTAATTGCTGAATTCAACTTACTCACACCATCAATTCCCGTTTTGGCGATCGCCGATAGCGATCGAGTTGAAGACCGCTTACATGTAGCGCGACATGGAAGTTCTTTTTATTTAAAACAGCCAATTACCCCCATCCAAGTAATTGACTTTTGTAAACAAGTAATAGAACGTTCCCGGGACAAAAGAATTATGGTCGTAGATGATGACTCAGACTTGTTACGATTATTACCGTCCCTATTAGAACCCTGGAAATTTCAGCTTACAACCTTAGACGATCCGCGACAATTTTGGGAAGTACTTCAAGTTATAAATCCCCATTTACTGGTACTAGATATTGAAATGCCGCATATCAGTGGTATTGAATTGTGTCAAGTACTTCGCAATCATTCTTATTGGTGTAAACTTCCCGTTTTATTCCTCAGCATTCATCAGGATGTAGCTCTGCGAGAACAAGCACTGACGAGTGGTGCTGATGATTTTGTAAATAAACCCGTGATAGCTAAACAGCTTGCTGTTCGCATTATTAATTGTTTAGAACGAAGGGCTTAAATTTTGAAACAGTAACGCAACAACTGGGATTAATAAATTTAGGGCAAAAATCATGTAAGCTACCCTAAAATATGCCGAATTATAAAAGATTTATAGTTACAGGTCGTACCTATTTTTTCACGCGAGTTACCTATCAACGTTACCCTTGGCTGTGTACAGAAAATGCACGTCAAATATTAAGAGTAAGTATAAATAAAGTACGTCAAACCTATCTCTTCAAAATAGAAGCTTTGGTTTTGTTGCCAGGTTATCTCCACTGTGTATGGATATTACCACCAGAAGATAGCAACTATGCAACTCGTTGGCGAATGATAAAAATATTTGTCAGCAAAAATTATGTTAATCAATTGCCATCATATTTAAACATTACAACATCTAGAGGAAAACGTAAAGAATCTAATCTATGGCAAAGAAGATTTTGGGAACATTTAATTCGTGACGAAAATAATTTTATCAACCATTGTAATTACATCTATTAATATATTTACATAAGATAATAATTATTAAATACTTGTTTTTTATATTTCGAAAATATTTTCAATTGCGTGTACCCGAAAAATTTTGTGGTGCGTTAGCGACAGCGTAACGCACCCTACTGGACTGACACAGCTAAAATAGTGCGTTAGCAAAATCCAAAAATCATTAATTGAAATAAATTTTAGGACAAATCTATTGCATCATTTTAGGCGTGTCAGTCCACTACATTCACATTTATACTAGAAAATAATTATTTAACACCGGCTTTTGGCATTCCCAAAATATCCTCAATTCTCGGCATTTCTTCTAACGGAATCACCCTTCCTTCATCTTCAAAACCAGATATTTGGTCAAAGTTCAAATACCGATATAGATCGTCAGCAAAGGGATGAATTTTCTTCGCTACAATATCCATATATTCCTCTACCGTGGGCATTTTACCTAACAAAGCACAAACTGCAGCTAATTCCGCCGAACCGAGGTAAACTTGTGCACCTTTACCCATACGGTTATTAAAGTTACGGGTGGAAGTAGAAAATACTGTGGCGTTATCTTCTACTCGGGCTTGGTTACCCATACATAGACTACATCCTGGCATTTCGGTACGCGCACCAGCCCCACCAAATATACCGTAAACTCCTTCTTCTTTGAGTTGTTTTTCATCCATGCGGGTTGGAGGACAAATCCACAAACGAGTAGTAACTGTTCCCGAACCTTCCAAGACCTTAGCAGTAGCGCGATAATGTCCGATGTTGGTCATGCAAGAACCAATGAAGACTTCATCTATGCGATCGCCCACAACCTCTGATAATAATTTCACGTTATCGGGGTCGTTAGGAGCAGCAACAATCGGTTCTTTGATTTCGTTTAAGTCGATTTCGATGATTTCGGTATATTCTGCATCGGGATCAGCCGACATTAATTGGGGGTTTTCTAACCATTCTTCCATTTTGGCGACGCGACGCATAATGGTTTTTGCATCGGTGTAACCCCGCGCTACCATGTTTTTCAATAAGGCGACATTGGAACGCAGATATTCGGATATGGTTTCGGTTCCTAATTTAATCGTACAGCCAGCACAGGAACGTTCGGCACTTGCATCGGTAAGTTCGAATGCTTGTTCTACTTTTAAATCTGGTAAACCTTCAATTTCCAAGATTCGTCCGGCGAAGACATTTTTCTTATTCTTTTTCTCTACCGTCAGCAAACCTTTCTGAATGGCGACATAGGGAATCGCATTCACAATGTCTCGCAAGGTTATACCCGGCTGCAATTCTCCTTTGAAGCGTACTAATACTGATTCTGGCATATCTAAGGGCATTACCCCTAATGCAGCAGCAAAAGCTACTAACCCAGAACCTGCAGGGAAGGAAATTCCCAGGGGAAAACGAGTGTGGGAGTCACCACCAGTTCCTACGGTATCCGGTAATAACATCCGGTTTAACCAGGAATGAATAATTCCATCACCGGGACGTAAAGCAACCCCAGCACGTTGGGCGAAGAAATCAGGTAATTCTTTATGAGTTTTGACGTCAACTGGTTTGGGATAAGCTGCTGTATGACAGAAACTTTGCATCACTAAGTCTGCACTAAAACCCAAACAAGCCAATTCTTTTAATTCATCCCTAGTCATGGGACCTGTGGTATCTTGGGAACCAACGGTTGTCATAATTGGTTCGCATGACATTCCCGGATGTACCCCAGGTAAACCACAAGCTTTCCCGACCATTTTCTGAGCGAGTGTATAACCCTTACCGGAATCACTGGGGGGTGTAGGACGCTTGAAAATAGTACTCGGTTCTAAACCTAATGCTTCGCGGGTTTTATCGGTGAGACTGCGCCCAATTAATAAAGGAATCCGTCCCCCGGCGCGAACCTCATCTAAAATAGTTTCAGGCTTTAAGGTAAAAGTGGAAATAACTTCCCCTGCTTCGTTGGTAATTTCACCTTTGTAGGGATGGATGGTAATTACCATACCGGTTTCCATTTTGGTGACGTCACACTCAATCGGTAATGCACCAGCATCTTCAGCAGTATTAAAAAATATTGGGGCGATACTTCCACCTAAAATATATCCGCCAGCCCGTTTGTTAGGTACAAAAGGAATATCATTACCAAGGTGCCATAATACGGAATTAATTGCTGATTTGCGGGAAGAACCGGTTCCTACCACGTCTCCCACATATGCTACCGGGTGTCCTTTCTGCTTTAATTTGGTGATCGTCTCTAAACTTCCTGGTTGGCGAGATTCCAACATTGATAAAGCATGAAGGGGAATATCGGGACGGGTTGTGGCTTCTGTTGCAGGGGATAAATCATCAGTATTGGTTTCCCCAGGAACTTTAAAAACGGTAACAGTAATTTCTGCTGCTACTTCCGGACGAGATGTGAACCACTCAGCTTCAGCCCAAGAATCCACAACTCTTTTCGCGTAGGGATTTGCTTTGGATAAATCCATGATATCGTTAAAGGCGTCATACACCAGCAAAGTTTTGCTCAATGCCATTGAAGCGTATGTAGCCAAAGGTTCTTTTGCTTCGCCCCACATTACCAAGGGTGTTTCTGATGATTTTGATTGGGACAAGCTAGAATTAGAAGTCTGTAGCAGGTCAATTAAAGACTGTACGTTGTAACCCCCAACCATGGTACCCAGCAATTGCACCGCTTCAACCGGCGATATCAGGGGAGAAGTTATTTCTTGTTTAGCGATCGCGCTTAAAAAACCAGCTTTGACATACGCTGCTGGATCCACCCCAGGGGAAACTCGGTCTCTCAACAAATTCAGTAACGTTTCTTCTTCACCTTCTGGGGGGTTCTTCAGTAATTCACACAATTCTGATGTTTGCTTTGCATCTAGTGGTAAAGGAGGAATTCCCAGCGCAGCTCTTTCTTCGACTTGTTTGCGGTATGATTCCAACATTTGACTCTCCATGGTTCGATAAATTTAGATCGGCAATGATAAAACTCTGTTTACAATTGCTGTAATTCTCCGGGGATTCATTCTACTGTCATAGCTCTGCACACTATCAACTAAAAAGTAATAAATCAGAAAATGGATGGTTCAGAAAGTAATATCTCTGTTATCCATAGAACATGATTTTAAAGACTTGTACGGTGATTTGATGACAGGAATGAGGTAGTAAAATCATTTCAAAAGTTTGGATGGAGAGCTAAAATTAAACACTCAGATAATCGTAATTATAGTTACTTACATTTTATTCAAAAAGATTCTACTATACAAGTAGCAATATGTTTTTTTGGTTATTTATCAGAGTCATTACTTTTATTTTACAGCTACTTCCAATTAAAACCCATTCTTATCCATCACCACAGTCTGATTTTGGGTAAAAACTAAAGTTTTTTAACTGATATGATTTATTATTCAATATCCCCTTGTGAAGTGAAGTTTTTGAAATAATGATTTTACTAATTTTTGTAGCTTAGGTTTATGCCCTATTACTTATAAGATAAAATATTTTATTTGTTTGCTGCATTAATTCTAGGGGAATACATATGTCTAAAACTTACACGGTTGAAATCCTCCATCAAGGGGAAACTCATACTTTAGAAGTTCCTGAAAATCAAACTATCTTGTCTGTGGCTGGTGAATCGGGGCTGGAGTTACCTTCTTCCTGTCATGCTGGTGTTTGCACTACCTGTGCGGGCAAAATTATTAACGATGGTAAAGTAGATCAAACTGATGGTATGGGGGTTAGTCCAGACCTACAAGCACAAGGTTATGTTTTACTTTGTGTTGCATATCCTCGCTCCGATCTAAAAATAGAAACGGAAAAAGAAGAGACTGTTTACCAAAAGCAGTTTGGTAAAGGTTAATTGACTGTTGCGAACGCCTGCTAGTTGTTAGTGGTTAGTTGCTGTTTACTATAGTTTTCATCAAAATATAGATGAGAAATTAGATCTAGGATAATAGAGTATTTATATTCTCATGATTTAGGATCTATTGCTATAGTTCATTACAATTAACCATTAACTATTAGCCAAAACTAATTGATATCAATTTGCTTTAAGGTTGATACACTTTATTTATAAAAGGGAATGGAAAAAGGAGAATAGATTCCAATAATTGATGTGCAGCAGTATTTTTTAATTGGTACGAGTTAATTTAAAGGAAATATATTTCATTAAAAATTATTGTCTTAGTACTTGATATATAGTTTTTGTATACGAGCCATAAGTATAATATATAAGTGTTGAGCGATAAATATCGAACTATAAAAATTGAACCACAAATATTGGACTATAAATATTGAAATTTGATATTTCTATCTCAAATTAAAAAGCTTCAATTCTAGTCTGACTGTTATAAATTTTCACTGGTAAAGACTTAATAACAACAGAGGATACTGCTCGATAATAAAAATTAGTAAAAGCAGCCAAATAAATTAATTTTTTTATCCTTTGCTGTATCTGAAAGATTATCCGTTAATCTGTAGTAACAAATAGCCTGAAGTTACTTCAATGACAACTCACTTTATTAGTACAGAAATCGACCTGCAAGATAATCCACATGAATTACAACTAGCGATCAAAACAGAATTACAGAAACAAGGAGAACCTCTACGCTGGGCGATTACTTCTGTAGATACAGAACAGCAAAAGGTAAAGGTAGAAGCAGTTGTTACCAGAATTAGCTAGTAGGGAAAGGGATACAGAAAATAGTTTAGCGGTCACAAAGTTGACTGCAGGTAATTAATGATTCTCAGACAATACCAAAAAAGTAAATAATCCCATACTATTGATTTCATTCATGGTGCATTACGGCTAAAGCCTAATACAATCTACAAAATCTGATAACTGATAACTGATAACTGAATAAATGCGTCCATACACTGCGATTTTAATTGTCCCCACAGGGGTAGGAGCTGCAATTGGTGGTTATGCTGGCGATGCAATTCCTGTCGCTAAAGCCCTTTCTCAAGTTTGCGATCGTCTAATAACTCATCCCAATGTTCTCAATGCTGCAACAATGTATTGGAATTTACCCAACGCCCTATATGTTGAAGGTTATGGGTTAGATAAATTTGCTGCAGGGTCTTGGGGTTTGCGTCCAGTACATCAAAATAAAATAGGTTTACTCTTAGATGGAGGAATTGAACCAGATTTACGTTTGCGACATTTGCAAGCATCTGATGCAGCCAGAGCAACATTAGGGCTTTCTCTCACAGATTATGTTATTACTGATGCTCCCTTAAATGTAGAGTTACGCAATTCCCCGAGTGGTGCAAGTTGGGGAACCATTGGAAATCTAGATAGCTTGTTGAGAGCAGCAGATATTTTGATAAATAAAGCTGGTGCGGAAGCGATCGCTGTGGTAGCTCGTTTCCCCGATGAGGTCGATCCAGAAACAGAAAATAATTACCGTCAAGGTAAAGGAGTAGATCCCATCGCTGGAGCTGAAGCGGTAATTAGTCATTCCATCGTCCGAACCTTCAAAATACCTTGTGCTCATTCACCTGCTTTTTTACCCGCACCTCTCGACTCAAACTTATCTCCCCGTTCGGCAGCGGAAGAATTGGGCTATACTTTTATACCTAGTGTTTTTGTGGGTTTAAATCGAGCGCCTCAGTTTATTGTCGAGGGAAACGATCAACATCCCCAACCCGGAGATATTTGGGCGAATCAAATTGACGCCGCGATCGCACCAGTTAATGCTTGTGGAGGTAGCGCTTTACTCAGTTTAAATCAGCAAAGATGTGAAATTATTGTTGTAGAAGAAAATCAAACCCAAATTCAAGTACCTCCAGAACCTTTGGGAATTAAGTCAGTGCGAGTAAATTCCTATTTAGAAGCTGTAGGTTTTATCGCCGCACATAAAGCAGGTATTAATCCTTCTGCCCTTGGTTCAAATATATATCCTTTGCACTCTTTAAGGAATAATTAATTATATTAACTCGAACAAAATTGACTATGTAACAAAAAATCAAAGTCAAAAAGTTAAAATCTCATATCAATTCCAAAAAACTGCTACACATCAATTATTTGAATCTGTTTCCCATTCCCCATTTCCTGTTCCCTGTTCCCTTTTATAAAAGAAGTGAGCAATTTTAAAAGAAATTGGTATGACTTTGTGACAAAAGAACCCTTGACGGTTAACCAGTAATAAATTACTCATGACAAATGACCAAAAGCCCGAATCAGAAATTCCTCCATATCTGACCCGCACTCAAGTACTTGCAGCAATTGGAGCAACAGCAATATTTTTATGGATAATTGCTAAATTGTGGTTGCGATTTAGTAATGTTTATTTGATGTCTTGGCGCTGGGAAGAAAACGAATTATTTTTAGGAGCAGTTCTAGGACTAATTATAACTATTTTCAGCAGCCTAGCTTACAAGTTTTGGAACTCGTACCGTCTAAGTGCAGATTATTATCTGGACATAGTTCTTAAGCCTTTGGTATTACCCGATTTAATTTGGGTCGGATTGTTACCTGGTTTAAGTGAAGAATTATTGTTTCGCGGGGTGATGTTACCTGCTTTGGGATTTAACCACCTAGCTGTAATTATCTCTAGTATTTGTTTTGGTGTCTTACACTTGAACGACTCTCAACAATGGTCTTATGTCATTTGGGCTACTGTTGTTGGTTTTGTGTTAGGTTACAGCGCAATAATCAGTGGAAATTTATTGGTACCCATAGTTGCTCATATTACTACCAATTTACTTTCAAGTTTTATTTGGAAATTGCTTCAATACTTTGAAATCAATCATCAGAAGTAAAATATAATTTAGTGCAATCAAGTTCTATGATTGATGTATAAATCCTAAGGATATAAATCAAATAAACTTACATAACGCCCAAATCATACTTTGCCTTCAGTAGTATGTCTTTAAGTATGCCTGCTTCTAAGAATAGTTACGAATCATTGACATTTGAAAACAAAATTAATTAATACATACAAATAAACAATTAAAAAAATAGATATAAATATTTGCGCTTATATTACTAATTATTTTGATTTTGCAAAATTTTACTTATAAGCCAATATAAAGTAAACCATATAAATAAATATAAAATATACAATAAATAATTCATTACCTACACTGGATAGATTATTCTTGTATGATAAATTTTAAGATTACTGAGAATTTAACTAAGTATTTACTTTAACATTTTGATGTAGAATATTTGCGAATATGAAATTATTATTTGACTTATTTTATATTTGCTGACTTTCTAATCATTAAGAATTACGATGTAAATATAGGGTTACTGTAAAGGTCTTTGTCAGTATATCCTAGGCTCAATCATGCGTAGCCTGTGCTTGCATTTAAAATCTTATTACACTTTATCTTACCTGTGCCCTGTTAATAGTTTAATTGCTACAAGAGTTGTCATGACTGCTCAACGCAAAAACATAAACTAAATCTTGTATAGGTTAGTTCCCTACCCAAATTATTAGCTATTGCTCGGATAGTTATGGACAGTACCAATAGCAACAAATTTTCATCTCCAATAGAGAACCTTAAAATCAAAAGTCAAATCCTGAATCCTCGTCGAGGTTTTTTTTGGGCTGCAAGAACCCGAATATTGTTTTGGTACGTACTAATTGTTGGTTTTATCTTTGTCGCTTCTATTCCAGCCTTTCGCCTGCTTTTATACCAGCGCGTTGATACTCGAGTTCGCAGAGAACTTAAGGAAAAGATGTACATATTTAATAAACTAGTTGACAATGATACATCTTCCGAAGATATCGATATTAGTGGTGGAATAGAAGGGATCCCCCTATGGTTAAAATATGGAGATGAAGAACTCAAACGACGCCTCAAACCTCCATCTTCAATTGCACAACTAGAAGACTTCTTCAATGCATTCATGGCAAAGCAACTCCCTGAAGATGATACATATTTGTTAACCTTTGTTGATGGAAGATTTTTCAAATCTAGTCCTAGGGGTAGACCAGAAATCTTCGACCGAGATACAAAATTAATGCAGGATTGGGCAAAGTTAACTAAACCAACCAAAGGTGAAATGCAAGCGACTGATGGAGAAACAGGTGGAATAATTTACATCGGTTATCCAGTGAAGTTTCAAGGTAAAACTTTAGGAGCGCTTGTAGTTGCTCATACTATTGACGGCGAACGTTCAGAAATTATTGAAGCTGTCAACGTTGTAATTCAAGTTAGTTGTATTATCTTGATCATAGCCTTAGTATTAGCATGGGTTGTTTCTGGTTGGGTACTTTCTCCCCTGCGATTATTAGCAGTAACCGCGCGTTCCATCGGTGAATCAGACTTAAATCAACGCATTCAAGTCGAAGGAAAAGGAGAAATTGCAGAATTAGCTACCACATTTAATGAAATGATGGATCGCTTGCAAGCAGCTTTCAGTACTCAAAGAAATTTTATTAATGACGCTGGACACGAATTGAGAACGCCAATTACAATCATTCGGGGACACTTAGAATTGATGGGAGACGACCCCGAAGAAAAAGAGGAAACTGTAGCGTTGGTCTTAGATGAATTAGATCGCATGAGTCGGTTTGTAGAAGACTTGATTTTATTGGCAAAAGCTGAGCGTCCAGATTTTTTACTACTTGAAACAGTTGATGTTAAGCAATTGACAGAAGAGTTATTTATTAAAGCCAAGGGTTTAGCAGATCGTAACTGGTGTTTGGATGGAACTGCTACGTGTCATGTAGTAATAGATCGTCAACGTCTTACTCAAGCTGTAATGAATATGGCAGGTAATGCAACACATTACACTAGTCACAATAACACTATTGCAATTGGTTCTGCTTTAGTCAAAGATAAGGTACATTTTTGGGTACGGGATACCGGCGAAGGAATTGCTTACGAAGATCAAAAACGAATTTTTGAACGTTTTGCCCGTGCAGCTAATAGCCGTCGTCGCTCTGAAGGTGCAGGATTGGGACTATCTATTGTTAAGGCGATCGTTGAAGCTCATGATGGTGAAGTGACCCTTACAAGCAAACCAAAAAAAGGTTCAACTTTTACAATTATCTTACCCCTCCAACCACTAAACACTGAAGAAAAACCACAAGAAATAAAGGTCTAGGATTTCTACACCCCGATCGTTTCGACACCCTACTAATTTTGTCAATTAATCGATAGTAGTATCTTGGCTTTTTATTATTTAAAGTTCGACTGGATATAAACTTAATTTAAAACTAATTGGGATAGTAAGATGTATATATAATGACAAGCCTATAAGTATAGGAGCAAAATTAGCATTCGATCCCAATACTTTTACTTCTTCCGCTTAATCAATAATTCATATCTATGGCAGATTACAAATTAAAGAGGGATGATATAAGTTTTTCTTAAAAGCACACACACATAGATTAGTTTCGAGTTGTAATCGTGACTTCCTTACAGATGCGTAATATCTAGCGCAAGCGTACCGGATGAGTAGATAGCAGTCCGTTCCATAGGTACCGCATCTATAGCTAGAGGCTATAACTACGTTACCTATAGCTGCGCTACGTTCCGAACGGATCCACCGACGCCGAAGGCTCTGACTAACGTCACGTTCCGAGCCACCGCCGAGACCGCAGGCTATGACTACGTAACGTTCTGAGCCGCCAACGCCACAGACTCTAGCTGTAGTTATTGCGCAACCAATAGGTTAACATGTGCCGTTTTTACAACTTCTAATTTCCGTACAGACGCGACATGTGGCGTTTCTACAACTTTTGATTCCTAAATTCCAAGACAAATAATGATCGCACAAAAATGAAATTCTCATTCCATTTAAATTCTCATCGAAACAAACTTAAATTTTTCTTAGGGAAATAATAAATTTTCCCAATTATTACGATATTGATAATTGCTTAGTAAGTACTGATGATGTTTCTATGACCCAAGTTCTAATTGCTGAAGATGAATCTCGTATTGCAGCTTTTATAGCTAAAGGACTTCGCGCCAATGGATTTACTCCCACAGTTGCATCAACTGCTGATGAAGTCTTAAGGCTAGCTGTTGGCAAAAAATTTGATATGTTAATACTTGATTTAGGACTACCCGGTCAAGATGGCTTAGAAGTATTAGAAGAAATACGCGGACAAGGAGAGCAGTTACCTGTAATCATACTTACTGCCCGTGATGATATTAACGACAAAATAGCCGGTTTTGAAGGTGGTGCGGACGATTACATGACCAAACCTTTTCGGTTTGAGGAACTTCTAGCCAGGATTCGTGTCAGACTACGTAAAAAAAGTCAAGGGATTGCAAAAGAAGAAAATATTCTCAAAGCAGGTAACGTAGAACTCGATCTGCGAACTCGCAAAGCACGGGTAGCAAATGAAATCGTAGACTTACCCGCCCGAGAATTCACTTTAGCGGAAACATTTCTCCGTCATCCCGGACAAGTTATGAGTCGGGAACAATTATTAGACCGAGTTTGGGGGTATGATTATAATCCAGGTTCTAATATAGTCGATGTTTATGTAGGTTATCTGCGTAAAAAACTAGGGAATAATTTAATTGAAACTGTTAGAGGCATGGGGTATCGTTTGCGGGTATAAAAAATTTTTTTGAAATATAGTTAGTTTTGAAGTTTGACTGAGATAATTTAGCTTTAGTATGAAGCAATAATACAAAGTAGTAAAATGAGCAAAATTTTAATAGTCGAAGATGAAGCCCGTCTTGCAGCCTTTGTTGAAAAAGGTTTACGCAAGAGTGGGTTTCAAACTACGGTTGCAGAAGATGGAGAGCAAGCGATACTCAAAGCTGAATCCGATGATTTTGATTTAGTATTACTTGATTTGGGTCTTCCAATTAAGGATGGTTGGACGGTTTTGCGAGAACTACGTAACAAAGGAAAACTCTATCCAGTAATTGTAGTAACTGCTAATAGCGACGATCGCAATAAAGTAGTAGCAATGAGTGCTGGTGCGAATGATTTTGTCACCAAACCTTTTCGCTTTAAGGATTTACTACAAAGAGTAGTTGCACAATTACCAGCTTAGCTTATAGTAATAATTTGAAAATATAATCTAGTGATTTTCAAAATATAAAGTAAATTAAATTAAATTAATAGCATTATACTTACCAACAATTATGTGAGTTTGAAATATAGTACTGGTTATGAAATTGTACTCAAACAAATAAAGTCATTTTGAGATAAAAACTTATTGCTTTGAAAATTATAATTTTGCTAATTTTGAATTTGCTGAATTTAATCAAACCAAGTTAGTTTTTTCTGGGAAAACTTCAAATGTGCATTCAAACTGCTTGGTAAAAAATAGTTTTTTGTGACTCAAATGTGTACCGTATATAGCTGATCTTTACATAAGAGATTGTTTTTATTTCGTTTTCAACTCTCTAAAGTATGCATTTAAACTCGATTGTTGATACCTTGGAAACATTGCAGATAAAAGTATGTTTAGGGTGGAAATGCTACTATGGGTTTAATTGATTTACGGGGTGTTTATTTTTTATCCATGTAACATATATTTCACCCTTGGAGGCTTTTGATAATTTATTTAATGTGAATTTATCACCATACTATATACAGTTCTTTGTACGGGAACACAAAGGTTTTTAGGGTGACGCCAGACAACCGCCATAGCACGAAATATCTAGAGTAAGCATTCGCCATAAGGTTTTGAAGCAGAGTCGTTATCCACAGAATTTCTACTCCCTTAAGCATTCTTCCCTTTACCACAGGACTTGCGTAAACCCCGAAGCTTGTAAACCGGTATAAAACTACGACTTCTATGAGAAACTTCTCATGAAAACTTCATTCATAACTCATCACGAATTGTGAATCTGTATATAGAGAATCTCGGTTCAATTGTATTTCTCTGGTAGCCAAAACCCAGAAAGCAGTCAGCCTTCAAAGGCTGTAAGGTCAATAAAAAACCTTACAAAATACAAGCCGACCTTCCTTAAGGTTAAAGGCTGACTCTTTTCTTCTACAAGTAATTTGCCGGATTCCAGATTTCTCACATGACGAAGATTTCTACCACAGAAAACAGGAGTTAGTAAGAAATCGCAGTTTGTAAACAGTCCAAAAAATCGAGGAAAATCGAACTATGAGACTGATGGTTTACTCTCACGATGCTTTTGGTTTAGGGAATATTCGGAGGATGCTGGCTATATGCGAACATCTGCTGAGTGAGATAAATAATCTTTCAATACTGTTGATATCTGGCTCGCCGATGTTGCAAGGGTTTCGCTTACCACCAGGTCTAGATTACATTAAACTTCCTTGTCTTAATCGTGGTGAAATTGGCAAAGTTTCAGTCAAGTATCTGGGTACAGATGTCAATGAAACAGTCAAATTAAGATCGGATTTAATTTTATCTGCTGCGGTTAACTTTAAGCCAGATTTACTGATGGTGGACAAAAAACCCTACGGATTAAAAAATGAGTTACAGGAAACTATCCATTATCTCAACAATTCTCTTCCCCAAACGAAGTTAGTCCTTCTATTGCGCGATATTCTTGATACTCCAGAAAAAACTGTTTTGGAATGGCAAAGCCAATCCTACTACGAAGCGGTTGAAAAATTTTATGACCGGGTTTTAGTTGTAGGCATGCCTGAGGTTTTCGATGTTTGCAGAAAATATCAATTTCCAACAGTAATTGCCCATAAAACTAGTTATTGTGGTTATATTCGTCGCAAAGCAGGTTCTAAAAGTGCAGAACTGATCCGTAAAGAATTAACAATATCTGCAGAAGAACGTCTTATTTTAGTCACTCCCGGTGGCGGACAAGACGGTTACAATTTAATCGATACTTACTTAGCCGGCTTGGATTTTTTCTCAAAGGAAGGCCAATTTAAAATCAAAAGTCTAGTTCTCTGCGGTCCGGAAATGTGTGCATCTCGAAGAAAATCTTTATTTGAGAAAGCAGACAATTATCCACAGGTCGAAATGCGAGAGTTTACAGATGATTTGATGAGTTATATCGCGGCTGCAGATGCAGTAGTTGCAATGGGTGGGTATAACACCGTCTGCGAAATTCTTTCGGCAAGAAAACCTGCAACTATCGTACCTAGGTTTAAGCCTTCTAAAGAGCAATTAATGCGCGCAGCAAGAATCAGTCGGTTAGGGCTATGCAAAATGATTCACCCACAATATTTAACCCCTGACACCCTTGCAAATTCTTTATTGAGTCAGCTATCATTCGACCGACTCACTCCTAAGATTCAACTCGATCTTAATGCACTTCCAAGAATTTCTCATTATATTGGTCAGCTGTTATCTTTGAAAGAACAGAAAAGTAAAGTTTTTTACATTACTTCTTCCCATTCAGAATCATCAAATTTAGTTGCTGCGCTCCAATAAGTAACTTTAATAATCTGTATTTAATTAACTTTCATCTAAGATATACCAACTAATTTTAATATTTATCCGGGGAAGAATTTTTATGAAAAAGATTATGTTTTATTGCCAGTACTTGACAGGAATGGGGCATTTAGTTAGAAGTACAGAGATTGTGAGAAGTTTAGCCGAAAAATTTCAAGTTTACTTTATTAATGGTGGTCCGATAGTAGAAGGTTTCAAAATCCCCAAAAATGTGGAATCAATTCTTCTGCCGTCTCTTTGGTTAGAGAAAGGTAAATTTCAAATATCTGAAGGCTGTCAAAGTGTTGAACAAGTCAAAGAAATCAGAAAAAATCAGTTAATAAATGCTTTTGAGCGCATTAGACCTGATTGTTTAATCACAGAATTTTTTCCCTTTGGCAGGCATAAATTATTCTTTGAATTACTTCCCTTGCTAGAACATGTAAAATCTTCATCTCCTGAAACAAAAATTGTATCTAGCATTAGAGATGTAATTGGTAGAAAAACTCTCAATGAAGAATCAGATATTATTTGTAAACTCATCAACCAATACTTTGATTTGATTCTTTGTCATTCCGATCCAAGTTTCCAAACATTTCCAGATAACTTCCCTAGATATCAAGAACTTAAGTGCGAAGTAAAATATACTGGATTTGTAGCTCAATCATTGGCAGAAAACTTACAAAAACCCTCCGAGCAGCTAGATATAGATGTTGATAAACCTTTTATTGTTGCTAGTGTTGGTGGTGGGAGATTAGGTTATGGATTATTAGAAACAATTATCGAAAGCGGTAAAATATTAGCACACAAGATTCCTCATAATATTCATATATTTACTGGCCCATTTATGCCAGATAGTCAATTTTTTACGTTACAAAAGGCTGCTGCTAGCGAAAAAAATATTAAGTTAAAAAAGTATACTTCCCTGTTGGCTGAATATATGAAACAAGCCGAGCTTTCTATCAGCTTAACTGGTTATAACACTACAATGAATATTCTTCGCACAGGTGTCCGTTCCATTGTGGCACCTATTGGACATTATAGCCAAGATAATGAACAACTAATTAGGACTAATAAATTAGAAAAGCTAGGTATCGTAGAGGTTGTAGACCCAAATTACTTGGAATCAAATCACCTCGCAGCAAAAATTATTGAATCTCTAAATCATAAAAAAATTGATAATTATACCAAGTTATTTGATTTGGAAGGTTCACAAAAAACTCTAAATATTTTGGAAGAATTTTTGGGAGTTAGCAAAGTATCAACGGTTAATTGTCAACCTTCAATGATCAATTATTAAATTTCATTTTTAATCATCGGGCTATTTTAAGAATCAAAGCCCAACCCTGATGACTTAGCTGATATAAATAAAATGAAAAATCGACGCAAACAAAAAACAACAAAGGGAGTTATCTCCGGAATTTTCAAAATATTACGAAAATTGTCTCCCTATCTTCGCAAACACAGAATTCCAATCGCACTTTCATTTCTCGCGTTGTTATTTGAATCAGGATTGCAGTTATTAGAACCTTGGCCTCTTAAATATGTATTTGACCATATTCTAATCCCGGCACACAATAATTCTCCAGGAACAGCAGGGGCTTTTGGAATGCCGACCATGGTCTTACTTGGTCTTTTGACTGTTGGTATAGTGGGGATAGCAGGTTTGTCTAGCATGGCATCCTACCTCAGTACCTACGGTATTTCAATGGTTGTGGTACAAATCCTATCGGAAGTACGGGGTAAGCTTTTCTCTCACCTGCAACGCTTGTCTCTTTCTTTTCACCAGCAATTTAAGAGTGGAGACTTGATTACTCGGGTGACAACCGATATGGACAAAATGCGGAATGTCGCTATTAGCAATGCTCTACCCTTAGTAACAAATTTGATATTTCTTTTGGGTATGTCCATAGTAATGTTTTGGCTTAATTGGGAGCTTGCATTACTAGCAATGGCAATTTTCCCTTTATTTATAATTTTAAATGCCCATCTACTAATAAGAATTCGGAGTTTTTCTAGTCAACACCGCCAATCGGAAGGGGTTTTAGCTTCTACTACTGGCGAGACGATGGGTGCGATTAAGGTCATACAGGCGCTATCTTTACATGATCGCCAACAGAGTATCTTTGTAGAACAAAATAAGAAAAGTTTAGAGGAAGTTATTCAGTCTTTAAGACTTTCCGCTGCGCTACAACGAACTGTCAAGGTATTAATGGCTATAATCGTTGCTGTTGTTTTATGGCGCGGTTCCCAAGTAGTACAACACCAAGAATTAACTCCAGGGGAACTTTTAGTATTTATCACTTACCTGAAGAATGCTTTCCAACCCATACGCAAATTATCCAACCAAATCCGCCAAATAACTAAGGCTGTAGCTTCGGGAGAACGGGTAATCGAACTATTGGAATACGAACCAAATGTGCGAGATTTACCAAATTCCAAAAAAGCTCACCTTTTCTTTGGTGCGGTACGTTTTGAAAATGTCAGCTTTGGTTACGATCCAGAGCGAACTTTATTAAAAAACATCAACTTCTCGGTACAACCAGGTCAAACATTAGCGTTAGTTGGACCCTCCGGTAATGGTAAATCAACTTTACTCAGTTTAATTCTTCGTCTTTATGACCCCCAAAAAGGTCGAATTTTAATTGATGGTCAGGATATTCGCGAGTATAAATTGGACTCATTGCGCCAACAAATCAGCATAGTTTTGCAAGAAAGTGTTTTATTTGCAGCTAGTGTCCGAGAAAACATTGCTTGTGGTAAGATTGGTGCTTCCGATAAAGAAGTAGAGAAAGCTGCTCGGTTAGCAAATGCCCATGAGTTCATCATGAAATTACCCCAGGGATATGACACTGTTCTGGGAGAACGCGGTGCAACATTATCAGGTGGTCAAAGACAGCGAATTGCTATTGCTCGGGCGGCGATTCGTAAAGCACCAATTGTGATTCTTGACGAGCCAACAACCGGTTTGGACAGCGCTAGCGAGTACAGCGTAAATTCTGCTCTCAAACAAATAACCAAAAACCAAACAACTTTCATGATTTCCCACAACCTTAGAGCAACTCAAGATGCAGATTTAATTCTCTATGTTGAAAGCGGGACCGTACGGGAAAAAGGTACTCATGAAGAACTAATGCGCCTGGGTGGTTGCTACGCAACTTTGTATCGGCTGCAAAATATTGTAAGTGAGGATAAATACAGAGGAGATACCTATGCCTTCGAAAATTAAGGAAGATTCCAAGACCCGGATAATACTTTTACGTCATGGAGAAAGTACTTATAATCGGCTTGGATTATACCAAGGCAGTTGTAATGATTCTGTATTAACAACTAATGGGATTCTTGATGCTCAACACACTGGAATTTACTTGGCAGAGTTGGGATTAAACAACAAAAATCTGGATCTAATCTATTCGAGTTCCTTAAGGCGATCTTATGATACAGCCCAAGAGATAGCACAAGCAATCGCTAATACTTTTGAACCAAAAATTATTCATACCAGCGATCTACTTTGGGAAACAGATTTACCGCAATGGCGAGGTTTGGGGATTAAGTACGTACGGAAAAGTTTTCCCGAAGAATATCACACTTGGAAGCACAATCCCCAAGATTTTTTTATGGAATCTATTGAACGAGTAGATAATGAAGTAGATAGTATTTCTCGTTTTTATCCCCTTGTGGATCTCTATAGCAAAATTCGCTTATTTTGGCAGGATCTGCTACGGAATCATTTTGGTCAAACTATTTTAGTTGTAGCCCATGGAGGTAGTAACCGCGCTTTAATTAGTGCAGCACTGGGAATCGAACCCAAACGCTATCATTGCATTCAACAATCAAATTGCGGCATTAGTGTATTGCAATTTAGGGGTAATTCTTTGGAGTCAGGACAACTCGAAGCAATGAACCTAAACTCTCATATGGGTTATACCATACCCAAACTTCAAGAGGGTGCTGGAGGTATACGTTTATTGTTAGTATGTTCCGAAAATGATGTAGTTAATAAACATAAATTAATTTCATGTTTGAGAAATATTGTTTTAGATTTTAGTATTTTAGAGGAAGGTAGTAATTCCTTTCATACTGGACAACAGATTTTAAAATATCATTCAGCTACATCACAAATGTCAGCAAATTCTTCAAATTTTCTGCAACATTACACCAAAATCATTAAGAAAAGACTTAATATCAGCACAGAAAACAAGTTATCTAACGGGCTAGTTGTAGCTGAATTAGAAACCATTAAGAAACTTATAGGTAACATCTTGGGAATGAGTTCCCAAAATTTAGAAAAATTAAATCTACAACCAGGAACAATTAGCGCCATTCACTATCCCAGTGTTGAGCTTCCCCCGGTTTTACAAGCAATGAATACATCAGAATCAGAAAAATATTTAATTCATAAACCTGAGTTTGCTCAAAGTTATTTGTTTTAAATTTTTCTGAGCGAAGATGTGATTTATCCCATCTAATAATTTTAGTTTAAACACTTTTCTAGCAGGATTTAAGAGACAGGATTCAGGAGTGAAACTTGCTTCAAGTATAACTTTCAGTTTTACCTAACTTACTTGCAACTTGCTATAATCTAAATACTTTTAATCCAAACACTTTTAATTCAAATACTTTTTATTAGCACCCTAAAAGATAAATAAAACAAATTTAAATAATTTTACCCCTGATAAAATATAAATTATTTGAACATTTTCCTTGTTCCTATTCCCTATTCTCTGTTCTCTTTTATAAACCAACACGGTTCAGTGAAGTATTTTCGTAGGTGGGGTTAAGCGACAGCGCAACCCAATAAAACCTGATTATTGTTGGGTTAACGCTTTGCTAAACTGCGTCAAGCCAACCTACTTCAATCTTGAGATTTAGC
>JGI1201J43222_100092_pt1 | contig 33642 bp, 27 predicted proteins | sample MastesBC008_FD_43222 | JGI IMG/M metagenome (IMG submission 43222) | reverse complement strand
GGCGTTGCTGAATAGAGAATGCTAATCAAGAAATTAAGTTATTGAAACATTAATTTTTCGTAGATATTTGCACCAAAAGCATTACGCACTCACCAACGCCGTTAATTTTCTATTCTTTTATTTACTCAAAACCCAATGAACCAGGGTTCTTACCCCAAAACCAGTTGCTCCTGGACTATTGTAACCATTTTCTTTGTCTGCCCAAACAGTCCCAGCAATATCAAGATGTGCCCAATCAACGGTATCTTTGACAAACTGTTTGAGGAATAAGGCTGCAGTAATGGAACCTCCAGCACGAGGTCCAGTATTTTTCATGTCAGCTATACCAGACTTGAGACCTTCAAAATACTTGTCTTCCATCGGCATGCGCCAAATTTTTTCCCCTGCGCCTTCGGCTGCTTTTTCTAGTTCCGAGGCTAACTCATCACTGGGAGTAAATAAACCGGCAATGTCATTACCCAAAGCTACAACGCAAGCACCAGTTAATGTTGCCAAGTCAACAATTGCATCTAAACCCAACTTATCAGCAAATACTAAAGCATCAGCCAGGGTTAAACGACCTTCTGCATCAGTATTATTTACCTCAATGGTTTTACCATTGGAAGCTTTGAGAATATCACCGGGGTGCATCGCATGACCGCTGATCATATTTTCAGTTGCAGCCGAAATAAAGTGAACCTCTACATCGGGTTGGAGTTGACCAATGGCTTTAGCCGCTCCCAATGTAGCTGCAGCACCACCCATGTCAATTTTCATGGTTTCAATGCCGCTACCTGCACCTTTAATATTTAATCCACCGGAGTCAAAAGTTAAACCTTTACCGATAATTGCTAACTTTCGCCTTGGAGTTGCTTGGGGCTTGTAAGTCAGATGGATAAACTTGGGTGGTAGGTCGGAAGCTTTTGCTACTCCCAAAAAAGCACCCATTCCTAACTTTTCGCAGTCTTTTTGTTCCAAGATTTCTAACTCTAAATTATGAGTTGAGGCAATTTCTTGGGCAATTTCTGCCATTGTAACTGGTGTTAAATCATTGGCAGGTGCTGCTACGAGTTGTCTTGCCAAAAATACTCCGGAACAAATTTGATTCGCTCTAACAATAGCAGCTTCATTATCTGCCAAACCAAGTAAATCTACTTCTTCAACCTGTGTTTCTTTCGTTTCTGGTTCTGACTTAAAGCGATTATCCTGATAAAGTGCCAATTGTACTCCTTCTGCTAGGGCTTGGGTGACATCTTCAGGATTGTGTTCACCATAGGGGAAACTAATTCCTAAAGTTTTGCACTTTTGTTTTTTTGCATTTCGTGCGGCTGTGGCTGCTGCTTTTCTCAGTACTTCTAGGGTTAAGCTTTCTATTGTTCCCAAACCAATTACTAATAATTTTTTAATTGGGCTGACTCCGGGAACTCTAGTAAAAATAGAACTACCTGCTTTAGCCTTAAATTCTTCTTCTGTAATTATTTCTTTTAAAATACCGCCTAATTTTTCATCTAAACTAGTTAATTGTCCAGTCAGTTCGGTGGCATCTTCAAATAATCCGATGGCTAAAGCATCTCCTTTCCACTCTAAAAAATTTGTATTGCTTGCTCTAACTTCCATATTTTTCTAATTTATCTATAAAACTTCCGATTAACAGTATTACTCAAAAACGCCTCGATGTTTTGAGATGGTGTATCTTGTTCTCTGCAAGGAGTTGTAAAATCCCTATAATTCACTTGGAATTAGGTTTACTCTTATTCTTTTCTACTTTAATTCTTTTTTACTTTATGTGGATTTTTTTAGCTTCGGCAATCCAGAACTATAATTATTAACTTGATAGTAGACATTTATATTACTCGACCCAGCTATTACATAAATTCTAAACATACAATAAGTCTCCCAAAATGAGGGATGATGACCTTAGACTCATGTTTTCAAGACCTAAATCCTTTTAAACATCAAATCTCATATGATGGTAGGTAATCAATTTCTTTCTCAATTGAAGTGTTAAAAATTTTTGGTGCCGCTCTCCATCAATTAGATTAAATATGTATGTAACTAAAGTGATTTTAATCACCTATGAATGTCCGGATTTGTAATTTTTTACCGGAATTATACTTAGGGTCTGTAAGGTCTTACCATTTTGTTTGAGAATGGAAGCAGAGTTTAGGATCTCTGCATTATTTTTATGAGAATCAAGTTGCACAATATGGTAGTCGCCAAATTTAAGCTTCTCCAATACTTGTTGCTTGCAACAGGAATTGGTTTAATTGCCATTCATCTAAACTTGGTTTGGAAATCGGATAATTCCAGTCTTCTAGGGACGAGTGTTTTATTTTGGACGGCGATCTGTTTTTTGGTTTGGGAAAAACGTAATAACCTGAATCTGGAAAGCGATATCTTTTCAGGTTTCTTCGGTTTTTCTCTAATTACGTTACTTTTATTAAAAACCGCTTCCATGACTAGTTTTGGTGGCTTTTTATACCTATTGCCATTTGTTTATGCTTTTGCTTGTGCTTTATTGGCTTCTGGTTTTAAAGGTTTGAGACAGTATGCTGGTGAATTATTTGCCTTATTTATTCTTGGGTTACCGAAACTATTACCTTTGAATTTGATTAATACTTTCCTTTCTCCAATAACTGCAAAACTATCAGCTTTTCTGCTCTGGTATACAGGTTTTGATGTGCTTCGTTCTGGAGTTTATATTCATTTACCTTCTGCGAATCAAAGTATAGAAGTTGCTAGTGGTTGTTCGGGTTCAGAACAAATTCTTCATATGTTGGGTTTGGGGATTTTGTTTATAATCATATTTCCCCTCAATAGGTTACCAAAAATCTTCTTACCTATTGTTGCCGCCATTATAGGATTTGTTGTTAACGCAGCACGAGTTGCTTTAATGGTTGTAATCCTTAAAGGGGATAACCAAGAAGCCTTTGAATATTGGCATCATGGCGATGGTTCCCTGCTATTTTCGACCATTGCTGTTTCTGTGTTTGGGTTATTTTGTTGGTTTATCCTGGGACAAGGTAAATCAAAAAATGGTGATGTAACCCCTCTGTCAAAGTAATGCTCAACTGGCGCAAACTTCGAATTTTACTGTTAACTATTAACTTTATTGGCATTATCATTGTCCTGGTAATTACAATCGTCAAACCAGTTCAATCTTGGCTACCTACTACTTCCCACGCTTTTCCAAATAAAATATCTTTGCCTCAGTGGGAACAGGTTCAGAGTGGTAAATTATCAGAAACCAACCTAAAAAAACCCGAAATAATTGCACAAAAGCATTATCGCTATGTGCAGAATAATTTATCTTTAGATATTGAAATGCGTTATCTAACACTTATAGAAGGGGAAAAATTTATCAAAAAATATTTGGGAATTACTTCTCCTGTGGAAGTGCGATCGCGAAAAGGTATTGGTTATTACGGTATTGGAGTAGAAAAACAAAAAGCCTTCCTCAGTGCTTGTATTACTTCCGGGGGTGTCACTAGCTTTACTGAGGAACAGTTTGAAAAAAATCATTATTTTTCGATTCTGGAACCACAAAGTTTAATCTCTTGGTTATTGGGTCGCAGAACGAGCACAGACAAGCATTGTATGTGGGCATATTTATCAGTTCCTCTTGGCAAACATAAGCCAGAATTTGCTTATCAAGTGTTAGAAACAGCCTGGGTTTCTTGGTATCAACAGTGGAACTCTCACCTGTAACAGGGTTAGGGTTGAATTAAGTTTTACTGAAATTAGTAATAAAATTAGCGATTAAAATTTCTGTTTTTGGTGTGTAAAAAATGACTAAATCCCATAGCGATAAATTTGTTTCTTCGGTACAGGACTTTGCTTTTAGTCAAGAAGGTTCAACAATGATTTTGCGGTGTTTAGGATATGGCTTGTTAGTCTTGGCACTGTTTGATGTTGTAGAAATGTTTGTGCCACCAAATTTTATGAATCCTGCATGGGAGTTTCAAACCATAGGTGCATTAGTTGAAAGAGTTCCAGTACCCTTAATTGGTTTAGCATTTGTGTTTTATGGCGAGATGAATTTCCGCAAACGCTGGGAATTTCCCGTATTAAAAGTTTTATCTTGGTTGGCTTTAGTAATGGGAGTGATTTACATACTGTCCATTCCTTTAGGAGTTATTAATGCAGCTAGACTCCAGAGACAAAGCTCTACCCAAATTAATGTCTTATCAAAACAACAGATTAATCGCGCCGAACAAGTAAAGAAACAAATTGATTTGGCTACACCAGAACAAATTGATAATTTACTCAAGCGTCAAGGTCGCTCTTTGGAGCTAGAACCAGAAAAGTTAAAACAAAGACTTTTAGGCGAAGTATCCCAAGCCAAACAAAAAATTAAAAGTCAAGCAAAAGCTACAGAATCAAGTAGAGGTTTAAATTTACTCAAGAAAGCAGTGAAATGGAATCTCGGTGCGGTAGTTGCAGGAATTCTTTGCATCAATATTTGGAAAGGGACTGATTGGGCAAGAATGAATTAAAGCAAAAAGGAAAAACCCTCTCGAATTGTGAGAGGGATAATTTTTACGAACAAAATCATCTAATTTTATTAGTTAGTTAAATGTTTGTCGCTGCTGATGGTGAATCAACAAAAACTATGAAGCTTTTGCTAATTCTGGACGTTTACTATTACGAATACCTTCGATTGCTTGAGCATAATCGTCTGCTTTGAATACAGCAGAACCAGCTACAATTGCATTTGCTCCTGCTTCTAAAACTTGCCAAGTATTATTAGCTTTTAAACCGCCATCTACTTCAATCCAAGGATCTAGTCCGCGTTCGTCGCACATGGTTCGTAACTGACGGATTTTTGGTACTACGCCGGGGATAAAGCTTTGACCGCCAAAGCCAGGATTGACGCTCATGATTAAAACCATATCGCATAGATCCAAGCTATATTCAATTAAGTTCAGTGGAGTTCCAGGATTGAGTACGACTCCTGCTTTTTTACCTAATTCTTTAATTTGTCCCAAAGTACGGTGTAGGTGAGGGGAAGCATTATGCTCGCAATGAACATAAATATGATCTGCTCCTGCTTTGGCAAAGTCCCCAACATACTTTTCCGGTTCCACGATCATTAAGTGGACATCTAATGGTTTCTGAGTGACTGGACGAATGGCCTCCACTACCAGAGGACCGATTGTAATATTGGGTACAAAACGACCGTCCATTACGTCGACGTGGATCCAATCTGCTCCTGCTGCATCTACAGCACGAATCTCTTCTCCAAGACGACTAAAATCCGCTGATAAAATCGATGGAGCAACTACAATGGGCTTTTGAGATGAGTTATTGGTCATGGTTAGCGGGTATTCAAGCGTCCTCTTCTGTATGCATTGTAACAAAACATTGATTAATTAATTCATTAATGAAAAGTTATTTAGTTATTTATCGGAAAATTGGGGACTGGGTACTGGCGACTAGGTATAGCAACTGCGTGCCGCCTTGCGGCATAGAGGCTGCGGCGTCGGCGGATCCGCAAGGTGACGTTAGTAACAGCCTCTAGCGTCTAGCCTCTGGGGACTGGGAACATGAATATCTTAGATACTTGATACTTAATCAGCAATCATTGATACCAGTTAATTTTGTTGATTTTTCTTTACCATTAGCTTAACTGTCTGCTACACAAATGCTAAAAAGACAAACCTGGATATTTTGGGGGTTAGCAGCTTCTTTATGGAGCCTACCAGTAATTGCTTTGACTTCTCTCAATCGAAGTGGAATTGATGTACTAAAGTTACGTAAAGCTCCTTACAATTTGAGTGGTCATAAAATTTCCATTGGTCAAGTAGAGATTGGACGCCCAGGAATGTTTGGCTGGGATAAAGCTGTTTCAAAGAATAGAGCAGTTTCCCTCGCGGGTGTTTTCCAACGTAACCAACCAGCAAAATCAAATCGTGGTGTCGATCCCCATGCTCACAATGTTGCTGGAATCATGGTTAGTAAAGATAAGAGTTATCCAGGAGTTGCACCGAAGGCTCGCCTATATTCTTCTGCTATAGGTTCAACGAAAAATATGGGACAGCCCAATGAGTGCCTATCAGCACAGCACATCGCTTTACAAAATGGTGGAGATGTCCGGGCAATTAATTTTAGTTTTGGGGAACCACTACATCGCGACCCCAGACCAGAAGCTGTTTTAGATGGTAATGCTTTACTAACGCTATGTGTTGATTGGTCGAGTCGGTTTCACAATGTACTGTATGTTGTGGCTGGAAATCAAGGAAAAGGAGGAATTCCTATTCCTACAGATAATTATAACGCGGTTAACGTGGCTTTTTCTTCTCGCCAGAGAGAGATGTTTGATAAGGTTCATGTTTCTAACCTCACCCCTGCTCGGGGAATGAATCCAAGATTAGAAGGTAAAGAGTTTAATATTGGTACGCGTCGCACTGTAAGTATAGTTGCACCAGGGACTAATATTAAAATGCTCAATCCTGACGGTAAAGTCAAAAAAGTAACTGGAACTAGTTTCGCTACGCCCCATGTAACTGGTGTTATTGCATTGCTCCAGGAATTTGGCGATCAACAATTTAGAGCTAGACGGAATAATTGGAGTCTTGCTTCCCGTCGTCATGAAGTAATGAAAGCTGTGTTGCTTAACTCTGCAGAAAAAATCAAAGATAGGGGTGATGGTTCTCATTTAAGAATGACAAGAACTTTGATTGATAAACAAAATCGAAATTGGCTGGAGTCCGATGCTTATAAAAATAAAAATATACCTTTGAATTCCCAAATGGGAGTCGGACATTTGAATGCCTTTCGCGCATTTCAACAGTTTAGTGCCGGTCAATGGAATCCATCAAAATCAGTACCTATTTTAGGTTGGGATTATCGTAGTGTAGTGAAGAATAATGATGTTGAATATAAAATTTCCCAGCCCCTACGTAAAAATAGTTTTGTTTCTATTACGTTAGTCTGGAATCGATTAGTAGAACTCAACGATCAGAATATCAATCAGAAATATGATAAAGGAGAGACATTTCGCGACCGCGGTTTAAACGATCTAGATTTATATCTTGTTACTGACGATAATTCAAGTAATAAAAGTAACCCCTGTTCTTCGAATAGCAAAGTTGATAATATAGAACATATATTTTGTCAGGTTCCTGCTACCGGAAAATATAAAATTCGCGTCAAATACAATCGGCAGAATAATGAGCCGATCCAACCTTTTGCTTTAGCTTGGTGGGCTGTAAATGCAAAGTGATAGTAGGGATATGGAGGCTATTTGTCAACTTATGAAAAATAGTTTAGCTTCTTAATTCTTTACGCTATCGAACCTATAGCATTTAATTTCTAAAGTTAACTTTTTGACAAATAAATCATTTCTTAATTTATCACACTATTGATGTGTTTTCTGACACAGTAATGGTGTGATTTCGATTAATACTAATAGTCCGAATAAAGGAGATTTCAATACAGTCAAAAATAAGCTTCAGAGTTACCTGACAATGGATTTCTAATTTATTGATATTTAATTTGCATCTCATGGGAAAAAATCAGCTATTTGTATTATGAAAAACCCGGATATTAAAGGATTAATGACGAATAAAAAAATATCAAATACTTCCACATAATTAGGTAATAAATCTGTCCTGTATGTAAGGCTAATTGAGATTAAAAGCTATGTTAATTGCCAAGCAAACTGTGTCTTCTCAAATAAAAGTATTTACTGAAAAATTAAGGCAACTGGACTTGGGTCCCATTGCTTATAAACTAATGAATGATAGTAATGGGTTAGGATGGAGTCGGGAAAAAACAAGCCAAGCAATTTCTCGCTATCTGATGTTTCTAACTTTAATTTACCTATATCCTAATCGTCAATTTGTTCCATCCAGAGAAATTGATCTAGTTTGGCATTTTCACATAATTGATACAATTAAATATGCCCAGGATTGTCAGATTTTATTTGGCTACTTCATTCATCATTTTCCTTATTTTGGTAATCGTGATGCTGCAGATAGAAAAAATTTAGAATTTATATTTAAGCAAACTCAAGTACTGTTTGAAGAACATTTCGGACCTAATTCCCTCACAGAGGAAGGTGTAAGTGAAGCTGCGGATTGTCAGCCAATTGGGTATATTTATAATTTCGTTCGACCACGGATTGAAATTAATTTGATGGAGCTTGTATAAGTACTATTATCAAATGTAAAATCTTACAATATTTTTGTAAGCTATTATATTGGTAGTTCGTCATAATCAAATTGCTGGTATTTAGTATAGTGTTATCTATTATCAATAAAACTATACTATGTGCCAACAAAAATTTATTTGAGCTTCTTGTGTTGAGTATAGGGTTAAGTGAATTTAAACTTGTACTGATGGAGATGTGATCGAAATTGCTTCGGGTGGGATTAAACTTCTATGAGTAGGAAAGGCTTCTCCTTGTTCTAGTTTTGCTCTCAAAATTAAGCTTTCTCCATCAATATCAGATATGGTGATGGCATTAATAGTAAAATCAAAATTACTATAGGCATAGACAGTTGGGTCAGGAATAATATTAGCAATCTTAGAAGAATTTCTAATCCCAATAATTGTCACAATTGCTACTACGAATGGAGAGACAAATAATTTATTGCTTTCGTTAGAACTTTTAGCACACCACTCCAGAGTTAAGGTGCTTGCAGTATGAGGAATTTTCCGAGACAAAGATTGGATTTCAACAGGATTACCATCAATACTTAAACTGAAGTAGTCTTTTTCTTCATATTGATGACAGTCAAGCGGAGCGATGGAATTAATGCTTATTTTCTCATGAAGAGGAAGTCCGCTTAGGGTCAATACTTTCGGTTGTATTGGGACTTCAGATAAATCTTCTTCTGTTGAACTTTTGAAGAAGTTATTGTTGTTATACATTATCCCTCATGTTGTTTTGCTAAACCTTTAAAGATTACTCTTCAGGACTTACGCGATTTACTTGATCGGTAGTTTTTAGTTCAGGAAGCTCAAACTTAAAACTGTATAGTACTTGTGTTAGGTCTCACTAGCGATCGCGCGAACTTGATCGCAGGTTAGTCTTTGTGTAAATAGCAAGAGGAATTTCACAGTTCTTGGTTTAAAACGTATTAGTTACTGTTAGAGATTTGATTGAATTTACCTCAAGCTATAAACAGATAAACAATTATCCGTTTGCCTTATAACTCTGTAAGGTTTTCGGACATAGTTTATGGTATCGTACGAAACTTCTCTATCACCGAAGAATAAAGTGATATTTTTGATTCTGTTCTATAGTTGATATGGTGCAGTCATATTGCCATAAAAATCCACTCGAACACCGTAGAACGAAATGAATGTATGAATGAAGAGTGAGGGATTAATCTCGTTTCTATCGGAATAATTTTACAACTATCATTTGTATTGAAACACAATACTCCGCTGCTATTTAGGAAATCAATCGGAGTATTTCGGAAATTTTTTGGGATTAAAGGCTCATCTATTAACACTTTCGAGTCTCAAATAGTACTAGTATTTATCTGTGAAGCTCTAGCTCTGTTTATCACTGATATGAAAGCACTATAAAAATTTTCATTAAACCCCAAGTACACCAGTATAGTTTTTTTGTATCGCTGGTAATACTGCCAACTCCGGGTTAATATTTCCCAACTGATAATCTAACTGCCAAGTACTATAGGAAGCTGGGTTTACTCTTCGCGTGAAAGCTGCAATATTGGCACCTGTAATCTGATGTAATCTGTGGATGAACTCAGTACCAGAATCTCCGACTGCAACATCACGACCATAAAGAATAATATTGGGAACGGACCAAGTAATTAGCTGTGGAGCATAACGGTTAAGAGAAAATAAGCCTAAATGACTTTTTCCCAAATATAAACACCCTGGGGAACCGTGAGAAATAATATGAAGACTTGTAAGGCGATCATATTCCTGCAAAGTTAATGTGATTTGTTGCACTTCATATTCATTTGCTTGAATTAAAACTACCTCAGCTTTGCCAAGAATTTTTGGAACTATACTTTGACAATCTTCTATATTAGGGTCAATCGCAACTAGAGTATGAACAGGCTGAAAACGGAAACTATGATCTAAATGCATCAATTAAGACTCCTACTGAGCGTTCTGTCCGTAGACGCATTGCTCTGAGACCTTCAAGCTACAACAACAAAACGCTTGTCACGCTGATATTGTTGAGCTAAAAATATTGCTTGTCAGCCGGAAAAAGGTAGTGGAAAGTTAAGTTAAATGAGTTTAGTCCCAAAATTAATTTCATATTCTGCTGTTATTGCTCTAGATAATAAACTATTTTTCTATTGAAGTTGAATATTTTACACATCTGAGAGTAATATTTTAATACCTATGAACTACTTAGGGGACAGATATCAAAAAAGATTCAAAATCTGAAATAACAAAATAATCATGGTGTTGGTGATAAATTAAAAATGAGCAATAAGGGGTAGAAACAGGAAGATAATACTTGGACAAAAATGGATAATAATGGATCTTTTGTCCAATTATTATAGAACTGATAAGAGATAAGAAATTAGGAATCAAGGATAGTAATCAAGATATTTATTATTTCAGTCTTTAAAGACTAAATCCTAAATTCCTATTTTCCATCCCTGAGTCGCTAATCCCTATTTGATGGGATATTTTATTTTTTGAATTAGATTAGGTCATAAGATATAACAGGGCAACCATTGTAAGAGGTTTATTACTGCAAATTATCAATTTTATTGGTGGTGTTACAGATTTAGAGAAATAAGCTAGATAATCGAGTTTATTCTAATAGAATATCTTACCCGACTTAAGTTTATAGGGCAGTAGATACAACCCTGATATCGCGAGAAGCCATTTCTATTTGCCATTTAAATTGAGATGTAGATGCACAAGCCCGATCCTCCGTAAAACCACTTTGGTATGAGTAGGAATATTACTCGTTGCTATTTTTAAGCTAAAAATAAAGATTGTCAGCTAGGAAAAGTTAAGGAATAGGTAGTTTAACAATTTGCAATTTGGTGTTTGTAATAAATCAAAAATTATCACTATAATTATGATTTGAATATAAATTTATTTAGAGTTAAAAATAATAATCGAATATTATAATTATATAAAAAGTGGTAAAATTGATAGAAGGCTATTAATCGTATTTATGGCTATTTGACTTAGATATGATGAATTTTATTACTTTTATATATAGCTTTTGATAGTTGTTTCAATAAATGTTTTCAATAAACATGTATTAGTGGTATTTTAATTACAAAATTAATACCCACACTATCGCAAATAATGTATTCCAAACTACCACAATGATTTTCTACTATTAATTCTCTACTAATAGAAAATCCCAGATGATTTCGTTCTTCTTTAAAGGCATTAGTAAAGTTTTGTTTGATTTCATCAATTGGTGAATCGTGCAAGGTGAAAGCATTATTTTCAATTCTGATAATGATATTTTCTTTGTCTAAATCGGTAATTATTTTTAGTTGTAGATTTAATAGCTGTGCTAATGTATCGCTACCAGGAACTATTTTATGTTCTGATAAATTATGGTTATAGATGTATGATTTTTCCAAACTATCAATTAAATAATTTAGTAAATACATAAACACTTGATTTAACTGTCCTGGATAACATCCAACTTTTGGTAAGTTACCGTACTGTTTAATTACTTTAATCGGAGGACGTTTTGTTTGTGCCTTGATTCTATACTGTAAAATCATCAAGGTAGTCTCAATCCCTTCATGAATATCAATATATTTTTTTTCTACCCCATCCGCACGAGAAAAATTTTGTAAGGATTGTATTATCCCACGGATATTATCAGTCCCTAGTTTCATTGATGAAAGTAGTTTTGGTAAATCTTGTAAAATATGTGGCAAATCCATACTATCGATTTTTTCTGAAATCTCTATACTAAAATCAGGAAATTTATGTTGATAGATTTTTACTAGATCGATTAAATCTTGAATATACTGGTTGGCATAATATAAATTAGTAGAAATTAAACCAACTGGATTATTAACTTCATGAGATACTCCAGCCACAATTTGACCTAAAGCGGAAGTTTTTTCGCTTTGAATAAGTTTTAATTGAGTTTGTTTGAGTTCTTCTAATGTTTGGGAAAGTTCTGCTGTTCTTTCTTTAACTCTATCTTCTAATTGTTGTTTTTGTAGGGTTAATTCTAGGTTTAAATATCGTAGTTTTAAGTGTAACTTTACTCGGGCTAATACTTCTTCTTGTTGAAAAGGTTTAGTGATATAGTCTACAGCACCTAGTGTTAAACCCTTGAGTTTTTCTTCTGCTTCAGTTAGAGCTGTAATAAAAATAATTGGAATATCTTTAGTTGCTGGATTTGCTTGAAGTTGACGACAAGTTTCAAAACCATCTATTTTAGGCATCATTACATCTAAAAGTATTAGGTCGGGTGGATTTTGATTTACTTGTTCTATCCCACTCAAACCATCCATTTCTACAAGTACTTCATAGCCTGCATAACTCAATGTTTCGTATAAAACTTCTAAGTTTGTTGGACTGTCATCAATTACTAATATAGTCTTTAAATGATTGTGATTCTCATTTTTAATTTGAGATGGATTATTGATATTTTCAGTTTCAAATTCCATATATTCTATGTTCTCCAAATATCATACTAAATTTAAAATAATATCCAAAATTATTCGAAGCGCTTAAAATACTATTCCTGAATATTTTCTTTCAGAAAACTACGGATATTTTTGATGTTAAAGTCTTTCAATAGTGAGTTAAGATGATTTACAAAGTCTTGATATTCACTATTAATATCTGCTATTTTTTCTAACTCCTCAATGATTCCTTTGATTTGTCCTTTTTTTGCATAATCTAAAAGCATAACTAGTTCTGATGATGAGGGAAAAATGATTGATTCTTGTTGTTTTTGATTTGGATGTATTTCTAAAAAGTTATCTGAGTCGGCATATTTCCAATTAATATCTAACTCTCTTTCAATTAATCTATATAGTTCTTCATCCTGTATTGGTTTAATCAGAAAATACTTTACTTCTAAGGAATTGATTTTCTCTTTACTTTGATCTGAAATACTTGTAGAAGTTAAGATAAATGGTATATCTTTCAAGTTTTGATGGCTATCCACATAGCAAAGCATTTCCCAACCATCTAAAATGGGCATGTATATATCAGAAATGATTAGGTCGGGCTGATACTCCTTGGCTTTTTCTAATCCTTCTTTACCATTTTTAGCTTCGATCAGATCGAATCCAAGTGGTTCTAAAATATTTACAATTAAAAGACGATGTTCCCAAAGGTCATCAACAATAAGAATTTTTTTTTGTTCTCCAGAATAGCCAATAATTTTTCTATTTTTAATATGTATATTTTTTTCTTTATAACTTTCAACAACAGGACATTTAATTTCAAATATAAAACTGCTACCTTTACCTAATTCACTATCTACTTCTATATAACTTTCCATAAGCTCAATCATTTTTTGGCTGATTGATAATCCTAATCCGGTACCATCTTTATAATTTTTAGAATCTACTACTTTTTCAAAGGGTAAAAAAATTTTTTCTAAATCAGCTTCATTAATTCCGACTCCAGTATCTCGAACCACAAATTTAATTTTTATTTCAGAATCTGTAAGATGACTAATTATGACTTTAAATGTGATACTTCCTTGATCGGTAAATTTCAGAGCATTACCAAGTAAATTAATAATTACTCTCCGTAATTTCTGCCTATCTGTAGCTATTACTGATGGTAAATTATCTGGTATCTCATATATAAATAGGATATCTTTTTGTTGAGCCTGAATTCTATATATATCTATAATTTCTTCTAGGAAATATCGTAATTTAAAATCTGAAATTTTCAGGTCAATCGCATTTAAATCTATTTTAGAAAATTCTATAATATCATTAATTAATGTTAGTAAATGCTCGGCACATTTATGAATTACTTTAATCCCTCTTTCTTCTTTCTGTGTAATATTTGAAGAGTTATGAAGAACTTGAGTGTATCCTAGGATACCATTTAGAGGTGTAAGAAGTTCGTGACTGATATTTGCCATAAATCTTCTTTTTACTTGATTGGCTACATCGCATGCTTTTTCAGCTTCTTGATTAGTTATAACCAAATTTTTCATTTTAATAACTATTTGATTGAGGTAATAAGTAATATCCCCGAACTCATCCTGACTTGTAGTAGACAATTCCACTGTAAAATTCGAATTTTCTGCAATTTCTCTAACAAAAAGTTTGATTTTATTTAAGGGATAAATAATTATTTTTGCTGCGGAATATGTTAATAGATAAGTAGTGATTATGGTTAAGCAAATTCCGATCAAAATTATTATAAATCTTGAAAATTCAGCCTTTATTAACTCAACTGCTGCTTTCTCTTCTTTTTTCTCGGCTATGTTAATTATTAATCCTAATTCATCCGCTAAATATAATAATTTTTTATTTGTTTTGCTTGCTGAAAAATCAGCTAATTCTTTTTGTACTTGGGGAAGTGTATTAGGTTTAGATTTTAAAGGCTCAATCTGATTTAATGTAGTATCTAAATTTTGAGATAACTTTTTGATCGTATCCCTATATTGAGTTAGTAATTCTTTAACTTCTGGGATAGAAAAATAACTTGGGGAATTATTGAATTTTTCTAAAAATGATGTGACTTTCGTGTGACTCTTAATAGCGACAACTTTTGCTTTATGGAGATTCTCTGTTTTTTGGCTAGAAGAAGAAAATCCTGTAATACTTTGGATTTCAAAAGCTGTGTGCCTTAATTTATTTAGTAAACGATGTTCTTGAGTAATTTTTATTTTTTGTTGTTTGGCACGATAATAATAATAGTCACCAATTGCGAAACTAGTAGTACTTCCCAAGACAGCAATACCAATGATAAATATATAAACAGATTTAATTTTTTGACTCAAACTCATATTGTTGCTTACTTGGGTTATCCTCACAAAAGCATTTGACCATGAGGAGACGAATTTGATAAAAACAGCTTTCTCCTCGGAGGAATTACTTGTATAGGTTGGATGCTTGGGGTTGGGATAACTCATTCTGCTTTAAAATAAATGCATACAAGAATGGGTGATTCTACTAATTACATTTTTCCCAAATTAGTAAGCAGAATTCATATCAACCTTAGAAGGTTGTGAAAATATTGATTAATTGATAAGTATTTGTAATTATTCTTTGAATAATGATTTTCCCATCTCTATCCACAGAAGATTACCTACAAGAATCTCTCCTGCTCTTCCCACCCTTCCCTTTATCAATCAATTAAGAACCTTCTACCGGAATAGGAATAACGGGTGATTTAGATTTACTCAAAGTCTTTCTGGCACAATGAAATTAGTATTTTGTAATTGTCGATATAGCAAGCATCAATTAATATGCAACCTATTTACGCTATAAGTAAAGAGATTTGAACCTGAGGAGTTAGATTTATGAGGGTTTGGCTTGCTTGCTTTTTTGTCTTGTTTGCTTTAGCAGAATTCTTTGACTGGGTGAAAGAATTATCTTTACCACTACCGATTTATATTTTAGGTGGAGCATTTTTAGCAGTTGCTTCCAATTACAACAGATTAGTTGCTCCGTATTTGAGTAATTCAAGCGATACAGCACTTGAAGGATCGTCAGAACAGTTGCAGCTTGAAGCATTAGAGCGAGAAAAGTCTAACGTAAATGAAGCTGTTTCTTCCCAGTTGGAAGGTTCTCAGTAAATTAAAAAATAAATTGCAGCAATAAATGAAGCCTTGACTATAAGAAATCACTAGAAGTTTAATCTATTCTTATTCATCAACTTCTTTGGGTTTTGGTAGAAGCTTTGAGACGAGAAATGCTGTTAGCTCCAAGATTTGGTCTAGCAAAAAGCCGATGGTACCAATATAGGCGATCGCTTCAATAATATAGTTAATATTGCCATTATTGTAAGCATCCCATAACAAAAAGCCTACACCACTACCACCAGTTAGCATTTCTGTTGCGATTACTGCAAACCAAGCAACCCAAACACCCTGTCTTAAGGCATAAAATATATATTCGATCGCCAGTTGTAAATTATTACCGCGATTGCGAAAAGCTTGTACGCCTGCTGCTGTTTGAACGATAATTGTCCACAAAGAACCAACGAATACCACAACAATTGATGCGGGTTCTGGTTGTCTGAGGAGAATTAGAGCTAAAGGTAGAAAAGCGATGGGAGTTACACTATGGGGAATTTGGAATAGTCGCTTACATATTTGATAAATCAGACGGTTAATACCAACCAAAATCCCGATCGCAATACCAAATGCAGCAGCAGGTGTATATCCCACAAACAAAAGTTGCAGGCTATTTAAAATATCTAAAAATATATTTGTTCCCATGTCCGAAGCTCTTAAGGACTTGCTTACCGATTGAAGGGACACTCAAACTTGGTAATACGCACTTAATAATAAACGCAAAACCGTTTGAGATAATGTATCGGTTGCGAACATAATCACTGTAAAAGTAGATAAAAATTATATGAATAATCTTTTCTGTGGTGGGAATAAGAGATTGGGGATTGGGTATTGGGTATTGGGATTAATGGAGAAATGATCAATAAAAACTCTTATTTTCCTTTCTTACGCTTCATCTGTTCTAACTCATCTTCTATTTCCCAATTACGGAATTTATCTTCGAGTTCGTCATATCCAGAAAAATTATTGTTGCTTGAATTCCACCAACCAGTAGTTTCAAAACGCTGCTGTGATTGAGTTGCAGAGCGTTGAGCTTGTGCTTGGGATGCTTTTGTTTGTACTTCCTGTCGTCGTTGTTGTACTTTACGCAGTAGATCTTTTGCTTGGGTTATACGTTCTTTAATACCTTGCATGTGTCCCCAAAGCTGATTTCCTTGACGTAACAATGCTGCTTCTCTTTGTTGTGCTGCACCTAGCAAGTCTACTCTACCTGCTGCTTTAGCTTTTGCAATTCGAGTATGCCATTTTTGAATTTCTTGAGCGGTTGCGAGAATATCATCTTGCGATCGCTTTTCTTGTAATTGCAAGTCTGCAATTAATTTTAAAGTGTCTTCTTCTTGCTTACGTAGCTGTTCTAGCAGCGCTTCTAATTCCAAATGGGGGTTATTACGCAAGAATTCTTCTAAACGGTTTTCTAAAAATTGACTTAAATCATCAAATAAACCCACTACTACCACTCCAGACATAGATTTATTCTAAGTCTAGTCAGTAATTAGTTAATTTAACAACTCCTCAGGGCTAATTTATTCTATTTATATCTAAAATAAAAATTGTAACTTATAGCACATAATACAAGTTGTAATTATAATTCGAATAAAATATTTGCTCCAAAACAACTGATAGATATAAATATATCTAATTAATTAATGATAATGCTGTGTATCTGATTATTTAACTGATTTTTTAAATTATATAAAATTACGATTCAAATTATAATAACCTTGAGTAATATTCAATTTTCAATTCAAGCATGTGATTTTTTTGTGATGATTAGTGCAATTTAACTATCAACTTTTAGCAGCTTTTTCTTCAGTCTATCTGCACTGATAGAAACAGAGCTTACTAGTGTTTCCAAAGTATTAGCTTCACCAAAATATGATATGCAATTAAAGCTTCGTTATAGAAAATTGAGCAAACAAAAAGGAGAAGCTGAATATGTCTTTACAGATAATGGTAATGATAAGATTATCTTAGACATTCCAGAATAAAATTTCTTAAATACGAACTAGATAAAACTATAACAGTTTCTGGGGTCACAAACATAAAATTAGATGAAGAAGATAAAAAGAAATAAGATACTGTGGATCCGACTCCAGAATTGTTAGAGATAGAGGTAAAAGAAATTAAGGTAATTTCAGATGTTAATCAGAGCTAGTGAAATAATCATAAATTCTCATTGATAAAAATATTTAGACTTGTCTTTAAGTTAGGAGAAAAGAGTAATAAGTATGCTATTTAGTTCTACTTATTACTCGTTACTTCTTGATTGATAAACTTATACTGTTTGAGGTAATTGTTCGAGGTAATTACAATGGTGTTAACCAATAATTCACGCCTCTAATAACTTTATTTTTAAATCCTAAAAGTGCTAATTCTTCTGGTGAATGACCAATATAAGTCCAGTGAGGAGTATCGTTTTTAACTGTACGATACCAACCATTTTGATTGAGGATTTTTTGCTGTGCTTGGTTTGTTACCCTCAGATCTACTGCTAGTCCCCACAGATGTTGCGAGCTTCCTGGTGGTGCTACAATACCAAGAATTTTGGTTTCTTTTCCTTGTCGTATTTTTTCAAGTGTGCGATCGTTTGCGTACTTCCTCCATAATCGCAGGGTTGTACTAAAACTACGAGTGCAATTAATTTGACCATACCTGGACATCAGGGGAATTTTGATTTGAGTGCGGGCTCTATTTAGTGCATCTGCTGCTGGTTTTTGTAAATAACAATTGTGCGTACCGTTAACTTTTCCCATATTTAATGTTGCTTGAAACTCTTTGGTTTCTTTCTCGTTCGCAAATATTATTTTTTCTGGAAGTTTGATTCCTGGTTGACGATTGATATATGCCGCCCCATAGGATCTGAGTAAAATATATTCTAAACTTTCAGGTTGGGGAAGTGTTTGTAAGTTTTCTGAAACAATCGTTAAAAAACGCTTTTGGTAAATAAAACTTAAAAGGGAACTAGAAGTAGTTGTAATTGATTTTATTGTTTTTTGTGAAGTATTCTTACAGGGTAATTTTCCAGGTAATTTATGGGTAGATAAATTTGTATTTGAACAATTTTCTAATATCTGAATATTATCATTTGCTTTGATCGAGCTTGTATTATGCAAAGCAAAATAACAAATAACTACGAGAGTAATTACTGGTAACATGGTAGTCTGCCACACTGGTATTTTCATGTTTGCTTTTTAAACCTGATTGTCAAACCCTGAGTACTAAATATTGAATTGTAAAGTTTGTATTAGAAAGCTTTAATTAGAAAGGTTGAACTAGAAAGCTTTACTTTGCAAATCTGAACCTTAAATTTTCAAGATTAAATAACTGCTTAAATATCGAATATTTCATATTAAATTTTTAGTCATAAATCTTGGTTAATGCTGAGAATAAAAATAATAATCAAATCATTACAAATTATTTTTTGTAATTACATCTCAGCAGCGATTGTTGTGTAAGTCACAAATATCAAACTGCTTCTTACTTGATTTTAGTGTAAAAAATGAAACTTTAAAACCAGGTATTCCATAAGGATGAATGAGAAAAACCCATGCCTTAAATTCCTTAATGACAGTAAAATTTTTCTCTAATATTCTTGATTCCAAAATGCTTATAGGTAAGAGTGGCAAAATTTATCTATTACAAATGTCCTATTACTAATTACCGTATAAGTTAAGATTTAGAAATAAATCTTCAGCCTGCCAAATTATTGAATTATGACCATGCACAATTGTGTTGAATTCCAAGACGCTTTTGATGTCATTGTTGTCGGTGCAGGTCACTCCGGTTGTGAAGCAGCTTTGGCTACAGCACGCTTAGGATGTCGAACCCTGCTGTTGACACTCAACTTGGATAAAATTGCTTGGCAACCTTGTAACCCTGCGGTGGGAGGTCCAGCAAAATCTCAGTTAACCCACGAGGTAGATGCTTTGGGTGGGGAAATTGGCAAAATGGCAGATAGAACATATCTGCAAAAGCGGATTCTAAATTCTTCGAGGGGACCCGCAGTTTGGGCTTTAAGGGCTCAGACTGATAAGCGGGAATACGCTGCAGTAATGAAAGAAATTGTGGAGAATCAAGAAAATTTGATGCTCCGCGAAAGCATGGTCACAGACTTAGTTTTGGATAGCAATGACCAAGTAATTGGCGTCCAAACTTACTTTGGCGTGGCGTTTGAGTGTAAAGCCGTCATCCTGACCACCGGTACTTTCCTAGGAGGAAAAATCTGGGTCGGGAATAAATCAATGACAGCCGGACGTGCGGGAGAATTCGCTGCAATTGGTTTAACTGAAACTCTCAACCGTTTGGGCTTTGAAACAGGACGTCTAAAAACGGGAACTCCAGCGAGAGTAGATAAACGTTCTGTAGATTACAGCAAAATGTCTTTGCAACCCGGTGATGAAGATGTTCGCTGGTTTAGTTTCGATCCCGAAGTTTGGCAAGAAAAAGAACAGTTACCTTGCTATATGACTCGTACTACAGCCGAAACCCATCGCTTAATTCGGGAAAATCTCCATCTTTCCCCAGTTTACGGTGGTTGGGTTGAAGCTAAAGGTCCCCGTTACTGTCCCAGTATTGAAGATAAGATTGTTCGTTTCGCGGATAAAGATAGTCACCAAATTTTTATTGAACCAGAAGGAAGACAAATTCCCGAATTGTATATTCAGGGATTTTCTACTGGTTTGCCAGAAAATCTTCAACTCCAAATGTTGCGCAGTCTTCCCGGCTTAGAAAACTGCGTCATGCTTCGTCCTGCTTACGCCGTAGAATACGATTATTTGCCTGCAACTCAGTGTTACCCAACCCTGATGACGAAAAAAATTGCTGGCTTATTTTGCGCCGGACAAATTAACGGTACTACTGGTTATGAAGAAGCTGCAGCCCAAGGTTTAGTTGCTGGGATTAATGCTGTTCGTTGGGTAAACTCCCAAGAAATGATTGTTTTTCCCCGAGAACAAAGTTATATCGGTACTTTAATAGACGATCTGTGTACGAAGGATCTGCGCGAACCTTATCGAATGCTCACCAGTCGTTCGGAATATCGTTTGCTCCTACGTTCTGATAATGCTGATACTCGCCTTACACCTTTGGGACGAGAAATTGGCTTAATTGATGATAGACGTTGGCAATTATTCAGCCAAAAACAAACAAATATTGCAGCGGAAAAAGAACGCTTAAATTCAACTCGCATCAAACAACACGACGATGTGGGTAAAGCGATCGTCGAAGCTACCAAACAAGCAATTAAAGGTTCTATAACTCTTGCAGATCTATTAAGACGTCCGGGATTTCATTACGCCAATCTCGAACATCATGGTTTGGGGGATCCCAAGCTCGAGCAAGCAGAAAAAGAAGGAGCAGAAATTGATATTAAATATTCCGGTTATCTAGCCAGACAGAAAAATCAAATCGAACAAATTTCTCGTCAGGCGAATCGACAATTACCTACTGATTTAGATTATGGAACAATCGAAACTCTTTCCAAAGAAGCAAGGGAAAAGCTGAATCAGGTGCAACCACTGACAATCGGTCAAGCATCTCGCATTGGTGGTGTTAATCCAGCTGATATCAACGCTTTGTTAATTTATTTAGAATTGCGTAAAACAAACACCCAGAAAGAGTTTTCAGCATTATCTTAAAAAACTTTTCATGAAGCTCGATTATAGTAGTAGGGAATACATCTAGAAGGTGGGTATGATAAATGACACATGTGACCTAAATTGCTACCACTGATTGTCATCTGTAATCGTTATTTTTCACTCTAAATACTTTGATTAGAGGATTTATAACGGTAAAGCCTGTCTAATCTAGATCCTAAACTTAAGAGAATAGGTTTAACGCCAGCTCCGTATTTCTATATAGAAAAGGAGAATATTGACTCTTAAAAGCTACTATATAAAATAGCCATGTTAAAATCAGCTAGTACTCATACAATTCTTTCAGATGCATCCGAGGAATTGATTGGTAACGAACCTTGGACAATAGATGTTTATGCCGATGGCTTAATGGATGAAATCTTCGCTGATGTTGAAGATATCCTAGAAGGTAAGAGGTTAGGATCGCAATTCAAGCAAAAATCACCAGTTAAGTCACGCCCAATTGTAAATCCCGAAATACCGGGACAAATCAAACCAATAAATTTACATCACCAACAAGCAGCAACAAAGACTGTTGTTAAATCCCCTCCTAGTGATTCGACAGTCAATAAGGCGAAAACTAGTAACGAGAAAAATAATCTATCGCCAAAATCTGGTCCTAGGTGGAAAAAGTTAATCTCAGTATCAGTCAGTCTTGCTTTAGCAACTGCTGGACTTACTTGGTTGATTTATTCTGGATTAGTTGATCGTATTTTTGCTCGGATATTTGCGGAAGAATTACACTTGGCTCAGATCGAACAGTCACTAACAGAAAAATCATTAACAGAAAAAATAGATCCGCAAATCGAACTTGTTAATTATATGCTGGGAGCGTTAGCAGCAATTGAACAAGGAGAACCTCAAGATACATCTTCCAGTAACGGGATGATGGCTAGCGTAACTGGAAATTTTCAAGGCTCTACCATTCAAAACTCTGCAATTCAAAGTTCAATCCCAATAGCGAGTGCAAATGCTGCAACTGGTAGCTTACCGCCAGTTCGTGCTGCTAATAATTTACAGCCAATGCCCAGCCGATCTACAAAAGTTGTAGAACGTATTTATATTCCTGTATATCAAGCGCCAGCTCCAATGCGTTATAAACCCCCATCTGTTGCTAGTGCTTCTCCAGGAAATTTACCACCGGTTAGAGAAGTAGCTCACAAGAGCTACTCAAAAACATCAAAATCTAATGCAGGGAAAGCTGCTAAAAATACTGTTCCAGCAGCAACGCTAACGTTAATGAAAACTGAGTTGAAACCTGTAGGAATGGGGAATAGACCAGTTGCTGTTGGAGTAGCACCTCAACCTAAACCGGTAATACCGCCAAAATTAACGGATGCAAAAGCACCTATAGAAAATAATCCATCAGTAAATACTGCATCAGTTCAGCATCAAGAAGTTGCATTTGCAGCCGCTAAACCTTCCCATGAGTTATTGGGAGTAATGGAATTGGGAGAAAAATCAGCCGCTTTGTTTAAAATCGAAGGTATTACTCGTCGGATCCATAAGGGAGAAAGTATTGGTTCTAGCGGTTGGACTTTAGTCGATGTTAGTAACAATGAAATTGTTGTCCGTCGTAATGGAGAAGTACGTTCGATTCAAACCGGACAAAAGATTTAAAGATTTAAAATTTAAGGTACCTCATAAGAGTTTAAGGATAAACTTTTTGGGCTCACTACTTGAATAGCTTTTAACTCTGGGAATCGTAAAATGGGAATTGCAAAATATTATCAGGTTATAAGCAAAAGCATCTACACATCTACAATTAATCTTTCCCAAACAATATTTCCAAAACAAATATCACTGAAAATTAAATACTGAAAATTGAATAAAGTATAAAAGCTCTAATGGGTGTTTGCAAAAACTTCATTCTCTCCCGGATGGAGTTTTTTCGGACTCTAATAAATAAATATTTTTTATTTCAGGAAAATTCAGTTTAGATATTGAATTCAATTATGAAAACAATTTGGAGCATGTGACTTAAAACCGTTTATTTTTCCCGTAATCAATTATTCCAACACTGTATCTTGATGTGAAAAGGGTTTTAAATAATCGATTTGTTGTATAAGTCACTTCCTGAGAGTATAATAAGTAACTTTTATTCAATAATTGACATCATGTTTACATATCAAAAAAAATGTACGATCGCCGTACTTGAAAGTCTACAAAAAATCAGGATTTTAGCTAAGAAGCTAAAAGACATAGGTTTTCCAATGAATCAGGTATACCTATTAGAACCCAGGGAAAAAGATGGTTTGGCAGTAATTTTAGATGATTTAAGTATTCCACAAAGCTGCATTCAGTTTTACATTGAAAGTCTGTTGAAGGGAGACGGCTTGTTAACTATTTATGCAACTCAAGATGAAATTAATCTTGCAAAACTAGCCCTTGAGGATAAAGAAATCGATAATTGGCAAGTTTACGACTATCTAAGAACTTAGTTTTACACCTGAAATTAAGGAAGATAAGATTTTTTAAGTATAAACACGTATGTTTAATTTTCTATGTATAAATAAAAGTATATTATTGAATATATAAATTAGAAGAGTTCTTAAATTATTTGCTTAGAAGGAGTTACTCACAAAATAAATAACAGAAAATGGAAAATAAGAATATTTCAGTAGTTATAGCGATCACAATATTGAACTAAAAATTGATGTCGCGAGTATTTGTTTGTAGTCAAAAGTAATGTTGGGAAGTTTGTTTGTAAATTAAGTCTAAATCTATTCAATTGGAATTATAAAGGATTAGGGATTAAATTCATCCATCTGTTGTTCTATCCCATCAAGTGGCGATAGTGATTTTGGTTCTTCTGGGCAAAATTCTAAACTAATCCTAATTCGACCTTTTTGCCATCCCGAACTACCTGGTCGAAGAACTTCAGCAACCTCTCCTTCCCCCAGAAACCATTTATCTCTCTGTTCATCAGTTAAGCTTATTTTGCGTTGTAAATTCCTTATACATTCATCAACTTTAAAAGTTTGATGCGACACCAAGATATTTATTCTTGGTTCAATAGATACAACATCTTCTTGTGACAGCGGCTCAAATTTATTATCCATTGATATTTCTCGCATTTATATCTATTAGCAGTAAATGTGAAACAATTCACTGTTTTAACTGCTAATAGATATAATTGTCAAAAAATATTAGAAAAACCAACCGTAGGAATGTAAGCCCTTACCTAGAAGATTGACACCGAGGTAGCAAATCCAAACAACTACAAAACCAGTTGCAGCAAGAATCGCCGGACGTCTTCCTTGCCAACCCCGAGTAATGCGAGCATGGAGATAAGCCGCAAATACCAACCAAGTAATTAAAGCCCATGTTTCTTTCGGATCCCAACTCCAGTAAGAACCCCAAGCTTCATTAGCCCATACGGCTCCAGCAATGATACCAATCGTCAATAGTGGGAAGCCTAATCCAATAATGCGATAGCTGGTATTATCAATGGTTTCAGCAAGACTTAGACGTTGAGGTGAAAGTGTTTCGGTTTCTTGGATTGGAGTTGCGACTACTGGTGCTTCCAAAACAGCTGTTCTTCCATTCGCTTCACCACCCGAACGAATCACACCATTATTTTCTGCTACATCTGTTTCTATTTGGGAAACTAATTCTCCTGCTTTATGCAAACGATAGTTATTTTGGCGATAACCCCCAGAACCAAAAGAACTACCTTGGAGTTGAATATTTTGACCCCTAGTTAGAACCAAAAAAGCGATCGCCAACAAAGAACCAACCATTAAAGCTGAATAACTCAGCATCATAATGCTGACGTGCATCATCAACCAATTTGATTTCAATGCTGGTACTAAGGGTTCTGCGACTTGCATTCCTGAAGGTAAGGTTAAAGCAGCAAAAGCAGTAATAGCCATTGTTACTGGTGCAGTAACCACCCCTACCAAGCGACTGCGACTTATATTTTCAGCAATTAAATGAATAGTTGTAATACCCCAAGTCAAAAAAAACAAAGATTCATATAAATTACTGAGTGGGAAATAGCCTGCTTCCAGCCACCTTGCTCCTAGTAAAGTCGCAATACACAAGTTTGCGATCGCCATTCCTGAAGTTCCTAATGCAGCTAAATATGGCACTTTGGGGAATGCTGCACCACTCCAATAAATCAGCATTGTCACAAACAGAACAGCAAAAGAAGCATTATCAAGCCAATTTTGTAATACAACTAAGTTCATTGAGTGTTCTTTCTCCGGTGGATTCCTAAAATATTTATATGACTGAAACGATCCTATCTGTTCTTGTGGTGTTCTAACTAATTTGATTGGAATTATATTTGGTAATTGGTAATTGAATTGGTAATTGGTAGTTTGTAATTGGTAACTCCTGACTCCTGTAGAGACGTAGCAGAGCCTTTGGCGTCGGCGTAGCCTCTGCTACGTCTCTACGACTCCTGACTTCTGACTTCTAACTTCTAACTCCTGACTCCTGACTCCTAAATTTCAATTTATTTTTTAGAATCTTTTAAACTTTCAGAAGTTTCTGGATTTGTAGTCGGAGCAGGTAAAGGTGCTGGTTTATCACCTTTTTTAATTGATATAAAAATATCGTAGCGCGTACTATGGCTATCGCTGAGTGCAGTTGTTACCCCAAGAGAACGAATAGCTTCTAACCAAACACTTTGATTGGGTAATAAACTCCCTACGGGGAAGTTCTTTGCTGCTTGTTCTAGATCTAAATAAAATTTTCCATTATGAGGATTTAGTTGGGAAGGAACAGCTTTTCTCCATGAAGGTTTACTAGTAAGAGAACTAGATGGTTTAGGAATAAATTTTTCGGTTAGGGGTGCACCCAAAGACAAAAAAGCAGTATCTCCATTTAACCAACCGTGGGTAGCAACTGCTGTACCTGCGGGTCCAAGCCAGTTTACAACTGGTTGATTCCTTACTTTTCCTGCTTTGACTTTAAACTGCAATTCACTATTAACTGTTGCATCAAGCTTTTTAAAAGCTGCTTCAGCTTTGGAGCGATCGCTTGCTTGAACCATAAATACAAAAGCTGCTCGAAAATCTTGATTCAAAGTATCTTCTTTGGTCTGAGTTGGAATTACTGATAGTGAGAATTCACCTTTCATCCAACTGAGTACATCTCGTTCTAAATCTAGTTTTGTTAATGATTTAAAACCTTTTTTTAATTCTTCAGGTTTTACGGGCGAAAACGGATTTGCTTTAGAGGTTGAAACATAATTGAACCAAGAACGCTGTAAATTTCCCCCTGAAACCATCAAGATAGTATCTGCAGGTAAACGCTTTTCCATTTTCCCTGCATTATTCTTTCCTTTTAACTCACGACGACCGTTTGGATTGAGCCAAGAAACTCCTTTGAAGTTAATTCCTTCCGATTCTAAAGTAATGCTTCCTGCTAAACCTTGATTATTTTTTAATTGAGTTAAAACTTGTGCTGGTAATTGACGTTTGGGAGAACTTGCTGCAATTTTGGCAGACAATGGAACATTAATATAAAATCGCGCAAAAGGATTATAAGTAGATATTTTGGGGAAGTTTTGGGTAAAACCTGCGGTTTTTTCTAAAGAATTATTTTCTGTATAAGCATCAATAGCTCTTTCCATTGCTTTTGGATGATCTGCAATTACCAGGAAACGTTGATCAATTGCTGCTGCTGCAAATTTTTCGCCATCATTCCCAGTTTTTTCTTTAATTTCAATTCCTTGATATGTCCTCTGATTCCATTTTCCTTTCCCTGGAGTTTTGGGTTGTGCCAAAATTTCCTGGGCTTTCAGTTGGTTTTTAATGGGGAGAACTAAGAGTAATGATTGTCCATTTACTGTGGTTTTGGAGGTTTCTGCTACTGGCTTAGGTGCTTTTTTACTGCCTTTAGGAGCCAAGACAGCAATTGTTAATTCATTACCAATCCAAGGATTAATATCTTTTTGATAATCATATCCATTACTACTTAAGAAGCGATCACGTAACTGTACTAAATTTTTATCCAGTTCTTTTTGGGTTTGCTTAGTACCAAACTCGCGTAGTTTATTCCACTGTCTTTCATCAGTACTTAAAGATACAGTCATTACCGCATCTCGAGGAATAATACTTACACCTACTGGTAAATCTCTACCCAATGGTTTTCCTTGAGTCAAAAACCAATATCCAGCAATTCCTCCACCAATCAATAACCCCGCAGTCCCTAAGGTCAAGGGTAAGGATGGTTTCTTTTTTTTATTCTTTGCAACAGGGATTACAGGCAGTGCCATCGAAACCAACACCTCATCATCGCGAAATAATAATTACTTTCCCTATCGGTAAAGTTAACCAAAACCTTTCCGTAAACTCTAGGGTCACTAATTACATTATTTTTATTCCTCAAAAATGATAATACTTTTGACAATCAACTGACTTTTTTTCGCAATATTTTTAATACACGAGTGAGTGTAGCGATCGCATTGATTACTCAAAAGTCAACTGTAAATAAGGAACAGAGATTCATGTAACTATTCTGCTTATGTATCTTTCCACAGCTTATATCTTTTTGCCACCACACAAAATTTGCACCTTAAAAGGGACGTTATAGCAAAATTCTAATTTTGGTTCTAGTTCCTAAGTTTCAAGTTTTAAGTTCTAATTTTTGTTCTAATTACTCAAAAACTATATTTTGTTCCTAGAGTGAATTTACCTGCGTTTCACCCAAGTATTTACTCAGGTAAGGTGAAAAAACTTCATAAATTAACGTCAATGGTTGTCCGTGATGCCAAAACAAATAGTGACGACCCCAAAACGGTCCACTACAGTCAAATCCAATTTCTAATGGGGCTGAATCTCCATAATAAATTCCCTGTACGTCTCGATATAATTCAGTACGCAAGCGCGCTAAACTTGCCCAAATTGGCAAAGACCTGTTTTGTAAATACTCATCCACATGAGATGCTTCCCACCAAGATGTTGCATAAGCTAATCGCTGACCAGAAGCCGTACGCAACCACACCTGACGTCGCAATCTAGGACCAGGTATTCTTTGGATTAATTCAGGAGCAGCATCCAAATTCATGCCGATGGGCGACATATCAATGACATCTACTTCCGTTGGTTCTCCCGTCAATAACTTTAAATGTCTGGTTGGAGAACCATCACCTAAAAGTAATAATTGCCAAGCAGGAGCTAACTGAGTGTGAGGTAAACCCTGCTGTATTACCTCCTCTCCCCCTTCCCAAATCGGACTGAGACGATGCCAACTCGTAGGTAATGTTAAGTTATTTGAATATTTGTAGGTTACAGTCAAAGCTCTTTTCTTAACAAAAATTTACTTACTTATATGAAAGCACAAAAAAAGCGATCAGGGGTTGGGGATCGGCGATTAATGTATATCTTTCAAGACTTATACTTATGGAGATGCTGCAATGTAAAGCCATCAGCAGAGACTCGTATCTACTAAATCTGTCCACATTTACCTGAGGATATTTATTTTAGGGTCTACCCCAAAACTTATCTAAAATTTAAAATTTAATTTTCAGGGAGCTATCCTGGGAAAGCTTTGGAGGAAAAATCTTTTACTCCGTTGATACAGCTATTTTGATTCCCTGAATAAAACACTCAAGTAAAAGTTAAAAATGCGGATGGCGAGACTCGAACTCGCAAGGCAAAGCCACACGCCCCTCAAACGTGCGCGTATACCAATTCCGCCACATCCGCTCTTGTTTGCTAGATATAGAATATAGCACATAAAAGCAAATATAGTAATCTAATATCTGAGTAAATTAAAAAAATAAGCAAAAAGTTTGGAGAATTTTCGCTTAGGGATATCTGAATAACAGAAAAATTGCAGTTTCACAAGTGATATTGACAAGGGGTGCGAACACCGTATAATTCACGGTGCTGTCGAGTCTCAGAGATGAGAAACTAACCGCCGACCATCGCAACCACAACTTGCATACTTATCTGGTGAAGACTCACCCCAAGCCCGAAGCCAACTCCTGTAAATACCGGGGAGCTTGCTTGGTATTCTCCCGCTCATAATAGAGAAGAGAATTTCAGTAAATCTGGACTAATGTAGAAGCTAGAAGATGAAGTTTGACAAAATATTAATTGCTAATCGGGGAGAAATTGCGCTTCGCGTTCTCCGGGCTTGTGAAGAAATGGGAATTGCTACTGTTGCTGTCCACTCCAGTGTTGACCGCAATGCTCTCCACGTCCAGCTTGCTGACGAAACAGTTTGTATTGGCGAACCTGCAAGTAGTAAAAGTTATTTAAATATCCCTAACATTATTGCTGCAGCGTTAACCCGTAACGCGAGTGCGATTCATCCCGGATATGGTTTTTTATCAGAAAATGCTAGATTCGCGGAAATTTGTGCAGATCATCATATTGCATTTATTGGTCCGTCCGCAGAAGCTATTCGCCTCATGGGTGATAAGTCTACTGCAAAGGAAACGATGCAAAAAGCTGGAGTTCCTACCGTACCTGGTAGCGGTGGATTAGTAGGAACGGACACCGAAGGTTTGGCGATCGCCAAAGAAATTGGTTATCCAGTAATGATTAAAGCTACCGCAGGTGGTGGCGGACGCGGTATGCGTCTGGTACGCTCAGAAGATGAATTTGTAGTTTCTTTTCAAGCTGCTAAAGGTGAAGCTGAAGCCGCCTTTGGTAATGGTGGAGTATACATAGAAAAATTTATCGAGCGCCCGCGTCATATAGAATTTCAAGTATTAGCCGATAACTACGGTAATGTAATTCATTTGGGCGAACGGGATTGTTCAATTCAACGTCGCAATCAAAAGCTATTAGAAGAAGCGCCGTCAGTAGCTCTTGACCCAGAATTGCGGGAAAAAATGGGACAAGCAGCCGTGAGGGCTACCCAATTTATCAATTACAGTGGTGCGGGTACTATTGAGTTTTTACTCGATGCTTCTGGTAGTTTTTACTTCATGGAGATGAACACGAGAATTCAAGTGGAACATCCCGTGACAGAAATGATTACCGGGGTCGACTTAGTGGTAGAACAAATTCGGATTGCTCAAGGAGAAAAGCTACAATTAACCCAAGACCAAGTTGTTTTGAAAGGTCATGCTATTGAATGTCGGATTAATGCAGAAGATCCGGATCGCCAATTCCGTCCAGCACCTGGAAAAATAAGTGGTTATCTTCCTCCCGGTGGACCAGGAGTAAGGGTTGATTCCCACGTTTATACTGATTACCAAATTCCCCCTTATTACGATTCTTTAATTGGTAAATTGATTGTCTGGGGACCAGACCGAAATACTAGTATTAATCGTATGAAACGGGCATTAAGAGAATGTGCAATTACGGGACTACCAACCACAATTGCTTTTCATCAAAAAATTATGGAAACTCCCCAGTTTTTGCAAGGTAATGTTTACACTAACTTCGTGCAAGAAATGAGTTGATCCAAGCTCTGGCTAAATTTCTCAAATTAATTTAGGACATTGAGCATATCATTTAGGACATCTTAATGTTCTTGAAGGGAGCAGAAAACAAAAAATGTCCGGTTCTACAAATCTGTTGCAATAAAGCACAAAATCACAAAAAATCAAACACTCGGGATTAGATGACTAATTCCAAGTCATCAAAATTTTCGAGTGTTTAAAATTGGCTAATTCTAAAGGGTTAAAACATATGTAAATTACAATATATATAACTACATGTTTTAGTTAGGAAATTTTCCTATTTCCCTTTCCCTGTTTTCTGTTCTCTATTCCCTGTGAACTGAAATATGATTCCCTAACTTATGTGCCTACTGTTATACCTGAATTACAAGATATTTGGGAATTATTGTACTCGAGAGAGCATGGTGAGTAGACCTTGCTGACCCAATAAAATTTCCCGTAAAAAACTAAAAATTCCAAACCAAATAATTGGGGTGATATCTACTCCACCTATAGGTGGTACCAATTTCCGCAATATCACTAGAAAAGGTTCTGTAGGTAAAGCGACTAAATAAAAGGGAAAACGATTCAATTTTAGTTCGGGAGACCAACTCATGATTATGCGGAAGATGAACAGAAGCATCATCACTCCCAAAAAGGTACCGAGAATCCAAGTTGTGATATCTATACCATTCATAGCTTGAAGTAAAGTCGCTTGAAAGCCGTTACAAAAAATAAAGCTTTGTAAATATAGCTCTTTTTGATTGTAAACCGATATTGGGGAATGGGGAATGGAGATTGGGGATTGGAGATTGATTGGGAATTGGGGTAATCAAGTAAGTCAGCAACAAAATGATCGGACTTAGGACTGAATAGGGGAAATAACCTTGATTTTGTTAACATAATTTAGAAGACTGTAACAAAAAAGGTTTATATCCATGACACCTTCTTTAGCAAATTTCCTTTGGAGCTTACTTTGGGGTTCAGTAATTGTTGTTATTCCAATTACAGTAGCTTTAATTTTCATCAGTCAGAAAGATAAAATTCAGCGTAATTAAGCCACTTTAGAAAGTATTATTTGACTCTGTGTGACCGATAATCTTTCAATCCCGAACTGATTTGTAGTTCCATGTAATTTATCTGTTAGTGCCATACAAGCTATACTTGGCTGAAATACAGAAAAAATCTTTAACATAAACACAGATGCTTCAAAGCAACATCTGATGCTTTGGAGCTTTAATATTTTTTTGTAATATTTTATGTGTTTGTTTTGTGTTTTTGGCTATAGTGGAGATTTTAATTTTAAGTAGTTAACATAGATTTGATATTAGGAAAACAACAATGTTAATTTTGGGGCTGAATTCAGCCAATGTTCTGGCACAGGTTAATTTCGGAACTAACCCAGCCAGTATTTTAGGAATTTTTCTAGCTGTAGCTGGGGCAGGATTATATTTCCTTCGTACTGTAAAACCGGAATTATCCCGAGATCAAGATATATTTTTTGCTGCTGTTGGTTTGCTCTGTGGTTTTATTTTAATATTCCAAGGTTGGCGATTAGACCCAATTTTGCAATTTGGTCAGTTGTTATTGATTGGTACAACTTTATATTTTGCCTATGAGAGTATTCGCTTACGGGGCATTGCTACCCAACAAGCAAAGCGTAACACCCCAATTGTTGATGATGAGCGAGAAATAAGCAATCGCTATCAATACGAACCCAGTAGTCCAAGGAGATCTAGAGCTGCGCGAGTGGAAGCCGAGTTGGAACCACTACCATATTATGAAGATGACTATGATGATGAACGCCCAGTACGCGGTCGTATACCTGGAACCAGGGATAGTCGTCTAACTCGTCCCGATTACTATGATGATGAAGCTCCTCCTCGTCGTCCATCACGTCGTAGTAGTAGAAGTACGCGAGAAGGGCGAGATGACAGATCCCGTCGTCGAAATTCTGGAGGATACGATAGTCGACCTACTTCAAGGTATCAAGAAGATGATTGGGAAAAACCTAAACAAGTAGAACGATTTGATGATGACTGGGATAAGGATAGTTCCCCCAGGGAAGCTAGACCGCCAAAACGTAAAATCAAAGATGAAGCACCTCGTTCGGAGTTTTCCTCAGAAGAAGTAACTCCTAGAAGAAGAAAGAGGAGAAGACCAACAAGTAATACAAATTCCCAAGATTCCCGACCAACTCCAGGAGATGATGAAGCGATTTCTACCCCTTATGTAGATTTCAAACCCATTGATCGCCCGGACTCAGAATCGGATCGTCCTATTAACTTCGATGATATTTAAATAAGTAATTACAAGTGAAGTTGCATCATATAGAAGCAATGAACAGAAGCAACAAAGAAAAGTCAGTGTGAGTAAAGTAATATCCAGGATTTGGCTCCAAAGATTAAGTAATTGGAGCCTTAGTTGCAGTTTAGTAGTTGTATTAAGTGCTTGTAGTTATACAGATCTTCCTATTGGATCTTCTTCCCTCAACAGTCGTTATACCGAAGAGCAACCTACTGTGAGCGGTAACGGTCGTTTTTTGGGATTTATTTCTAATCGTAATGGTAATCATCAACTGCTGCTGTTTGACATTCAACAGCAGCAGTTTGTTCGTACGCCAAATTTAAATCGAGCGCGAATAATAGTTGAAGCTCCCAGTTTGAGTTATAGTGCGCGTTATATTGTTTACATGACAGCAGACCGGGGTAGACCTGTCGTATCACTTTATGATCGTGCGACAAAACAATCACAAATTTTGACTTCTTTTTATCCTGGTTGGGTAAGAAACCCTAGTATTAGTCCTGATGGACGCTATGTTGCTTTTGAAACTTCTAGTCGTGGTCAGTGGGATATTGAAGTGTTAGACAGGGGACCAAATATAGAATTAGATATTCCTGATGGTACCCCTGCAACTGCACCTACTGAATAAATGAGTAATAAGTAATAAGTAATAAGTAATAAGTAAT
>JGI1201J43222_100091_pt1 | contig 34056 bp, 18 predicted proteins | sample MastesBC008_FD_43222 | JGI IMG/M metagenome (IMG submission 43222) | reverse complement strand
TAGGACCATACATATTCCATAAAGAACCACATCGCTGTAATATTTGACTAGCTAAGTGAGTAGATAAAGCTTCGCCACCACAAAGAATTTTTAATCGATCATTACCGTCCCAACCTGATGCTAAAAGTAAGTGCCATGTTGCTGGTGTGGCTTGAATTACTGTTGCTCCTGAATCAATTATTTTCGCTGACAATTGTATTCCATCTAAGGCTACTTCCCGACTTGCTACTACTAAGCGAGCGCCTACAACGATCGGTAAGAATAGTTCTAATGCGGCTATATCAAAGGAATAAGTTGTGACTGCTAGTAATGTGTCTTGGGATGTTAATCCTGGGGCTTGCCTCATGGAGTACGAAAAGTTACTCAAGGCACTGTGGGGAATTTGTACGCCTTTAGGTTTACCTGTAGAACCAGAGGTATAGATGGTATAAGCTAAATTGTCAGTAGTTAGCTCAGAACATACATTTTCTTGACTTTGTTGGGCTATTAGATGCCAATCAGTATCTAAGCAAACGACTTGAGCTTTGTGTTGGGGTATTTCCTCTAAAAGCGAGACTTGAGTTAGTAATACTGGCGCTTGAGTGTCTTCTAATATAAAAGATATGCGTTCTTGAGGATAACTGGGATCTAGTGGTACATATGCACCACCTGCTTTAAGGATGGCTAATAGTCCCACTACCATTTCTAGCGATCGCTCTACACAAATTCCCACCAATACCTCTGGTCTTACTCCCAGTTTTTGCAAATAGTGAGCTAGTTGATTTGCTCTGTTGTTAAGTTCTTCATAGGTTAATTGCTCATTCTCAAATACCACTGCTACAGCATCAGGCGTTTTCTCCACCTGTGCTTCAAATAGCTGATGAATACATTGGTCTTGCGGATAATCAACTTGTGTATTATTCCACTCTTCTAATAATTGATAACGTTCTGTAGCTGTTAGCAATGGTAACTCACCAATATGCTGTTGGGGATTTGTGACCATACCCAACAACAAGGTCTTTAAATGCCCCAACATACGATTAATTTTATCATCATCAAAGTGGTGGCGATCGTAAAAAACCTCTAGTGATAATTCTGCATCTACTTGTACTGAAATATTAAGCGGATAGTGGGGATGAATAAAACTATTAACATTAGATATTTTGAGATTATGTATTGGTTGTTGTAATGAAGAATTTATAGGGTAATTCTGAAAATTAAATATACTTGCAAATAAAAGTTGTCCAGCTGGAATTTCACTCCACTTTTGAATCTCTATTAATGGAGTATATTCATACTGACGTACCTCATTTTGTTGTATCTGTAATTGTTTAAGCCAAGGTATGAGAAGTTGTTGAGGATTAAATTTTACTCTTACTGGCAAAGTGTTGATAAACACTCCTACCATTGATTCTACACCTGTTAAAGTAGTGGGACGACCAGATACAACACCACCAAAAACAATATCATTCTCACCAATGTAACGGTTAAGAAGAATTGCCCATGCTCCCTGCACTATAGTATTTAGTGTTAGTTGTTGTTGTCGAGCGAAAGACTGTAAAGCGGCTGTTTCTATATTTGATAAACGCAATACCGATGTAGCATAATTTTTGTTCTCGCTAACTTGGCTGTTAAAATTCTGTTCTACACCCAAAGAAGTAACTGTGGTAAAACCTTTAAGATATTGTTTCCAAAAAGTTTCTGATTTTGATAGATTTTGCTTTTGTGACCAAGCTATATAGTCTCGATAAGGACGATGTTTTTGCAAACTTATATCTTTACCTTGGCTTAATTCCTGATAGCAAGTAAACAAGTCTTGAAGCAGTAAAGATGAAGACCAGCCATCTAGTATTAAGTGATGATGAGTCCAGATAAATTTGTAGTTTTTCTCCGCTAAATGGAGTAATTTTAAATTCATTAATGGCGCTTGGGAAATTTCAAAACCCTGCTTCCTTTCTGTGAGTAAATGAGTCTCAATAAGCTTTTGCTGTTCAATTATATCTATCCCTGACAAATCTTCTTGTTGCCAAGGTAAGTCTATCTGTTTATGGACTACCTGTACGGGTTCTTTAATATCTTCCCAAATAAAAGAGGTTCGCAAAATGGGATGTCTTTCAATTAATTGCTGCCATACTTGTTGAAATGAAGAGATGCTTAAATCTCCCTGAATATCAAAACTTAACTGCTCAACATACACTCCTGATTCTGGGGCATAAATAGTGTGGAAAAGTATGCCCTGCTGTGTTGGTGAGAGTGGATAGAATTCTTCAATATTTTTCATTAATTCTCAAGTATTTAGTTTATATTACTGATACTTATTAGAGATTAAATTAGCTTGTTTTTATAAGTTTGTGCAATCGTCAATAGTAGGAAACTCTAATTCTAACTCTTGTAATGATTCAATTCTTTTTCTCATTAGCATTTTTATTTTCCCTCAGTAATAGTGTACTATTTCCAAATTCAGAATTATTTAATTTTCAGTTTTATTGATAGCTGCCATAATGTCATCAATATCATCTTGCTTCCATTGGCTAGATTCAAATTCCGCAAAGTCTGAAGGTGTATAGTTTGGTTCTGAAGAAGACTGAGCATTACTGAACAGAGAAAATAAAGCTGATAGAAAATCTTGAGCTAAACTTTCAACTGTTTCTTGACTATGTACATTTTGGCTGTAAATCCAGTCAACTTTGAGTTGATTTTGGACTATCAAGGCATTAATTTCTATGAGGTGACTGCGTTTCCCACGCAGACTACGAGATAAACCGCTAGATTTTGGCGATAATTTGAATAAAGAAGACTTAGGTACAGTTTGCTCATAGTTCCCAAGGTAAAGGAAAAGTACCTCCGCAAGTTGTTGCGATCGCAATTTTTCTGTAATTATTTCATCGTTACTAAGGTAGCGCAGAACTCCATAACCCAAACCCTGATTTGGAAAACTACGTAGTTGCTCTTTGACCTGCTTTAAGATTTCCCGAGCTTGTTCAACTTCCCCAATTTCCAACAGTACAGGAGCAATATTAGTAAACCAACCCACTGTACGGGACAAATCGACATCATCGAAAATGACATTTCTGCCATTTCCCTCTAAATCTATTAATAATGATTGTCTCTCAGTCCATTTACTCAATACTTGCGCTAAAGTTGCAATTAAAATATCTTCTAATTGGACTCGATAATTTGTAGCAATCTCTTCTTGTAATATTTGTGTTTGCTCCGCACTCAAGGTAACAGAAACAGTTTGGGCTGATGCGACTGTGTTGTCACCATCTGGATAATCTACTGGTAATGGTGATACCCAATCACGCTCAGTTGCTAACCAATAAACCTGTTCTCTTTCTAACTCTATTGACTGAGCATATTCAGTTAAACGTAAAGCCCACTGCTTGAACGAAGTTGTTTTCGGCTGTAACTTAATAACCCTTCCTTGGCTTAGTTGTTGGTATGCAGTTTCTAAATCCTCTAACAAAATCTGCCAAGAACCAACATCAATGGCTAAATGGTGAATAGCCAACAATAAACGGCTTGATTGCTCCGTACCAAAATCAAAGTAAGCAACCCGTACAATTGGACCAGCAGTAAGATTTAAACTAGCTTGCATCTCTGCAGCAGATGCATCAAATGCCTGTTCTTGCTGCTGCGGTGAGAGTCCGGATAAATCTATCTGTGCAAAAGGTACAACTTCCTCCATACTAGCATTTACTTGTTCCCAACCCGATCCTTCTTCTCGAAAACGCAAACGCAAGGCGTCATGGTGTATCAATAAATGTTGAATTATCTGCTCCAACATGAGTGGTTCGAGGGATTGTTGCATCTCTAGAACTACTGTTTGATTCCAGTGATGTGCGTCTAGTAAATTTTGCTCAAAAAACCACTGTTGAATTGGTGTTAAGGGTAGCTCTCCTTGTACTAATCCCTGTTCGCTCAAAACTGTTTGCGTTCTTGTCGCTATTTCTGCTAGCTGTCCAATAGTCGGGTATTCAAACAAATGCTGATTTGTAAACCGTAAACCTGCTTTATTAGCTCTAGCAGTAATTTGTATACTTAAAAGAGAATCGCCACCTAATTCTAAAAAGTTATCTTCAATGCCTATCTGTTCAATCCCTAAAATTTCTTGCCAGATATTAGCGATGGTTTGCTCTGTTTCATTTCTAGGAGCAACATAGTTATTCTGCAGGTATGGTCTAGAATGTAATGCTGTTGAATTAGTTTGATTGACAATTTCTGAAGGCTTAATCCACTGTTCGATTCTGGCTTGTAAATCAGTTGTAGAAACAACTATCTGATTTACTTTATTTAAAGATAAAACGTGTCGAAAGACCTCAACACCTTCTTGATTGGTCATGAAAAATTCAGTGGAAATTTCTGGTTTTGTCGCCAATTCTGTAGCCAATTGCTTAGTTAACCAGTTATCCCAGTTCACAGCCATCCAAGGTGTAGAATTAGTTTGGTTATGTTTATAAATAAAAGCATCTGCAAAAGCATGAGCGGCTGGATAAGCTGCCATACCCAATGCACCTAAAATAGATGACAAGGAAGAGATTAAAATACAGAAATCTAACTCGATTCCTTGCAATATTTTTTCTAAAATAAACAGCCCGTGTCCATTGGCTCTTAATTGTTGTTCACATTCGCTTTTGTTTATCTCTTCAATTGTTTTAAATAACTTGAGCCCAGCAGCATGAATAACCCCATTTATCTGACCAAAGCGAGCTACAGCTTGTGCGATCGCATCCTGCATTTGAGTTTCATTAGCGACGTCAGCGCTTAGAGTCAGAATTTCTGCTCCCAGTTGCTCTAAATCCTGTATTTTCCCTATTTTTCGGCTGACTCTATCTTCTTGGTCGTGAGTTATCAGCCATTGTTCCCGTTCATCTGCTTTAGGGAAAGCTGAAGCACTAACCAATATCAGTTTTGCTTTGAATGTCTGAGCCAAATACTCAGCAATTTCTAAACCGATACCCCCAAGACCACCAGTAATGAAATACACTCCCTCTTGCCGCAACCTGGACGTATCCGTAATATCATCTACACGGAGAGGTTCATAAGTTTGCACCCAGCCATGATGCCCACGGTAGGCAATTTCCGGGTGAGATGGCTTACTGTTTAATTCTGCTATAAGTTGCTCTATAAGTTGATTTTCTGCAACAGTTTCAGCTACGGGAAGGACAATATCAATGCTGCGACAGGAAATATTTGCATACTCTTGGGGAATTGTTTTACACATCCCCAAAACAGTTGCTTTTTCCGGACTTAATATCTCTAAACCTGTGACATCATATAGATTGTTGCTAACAACTAAGATATCTATAGGTTGAGTAATATTTTCCTTACTCAAAGACTGTGCTAAAAATAGCAGGCTGTAAAAACCCCTATTTTGAAAATTCTCAAAAAACTCGATTCCTGATGTTGTTTGCTCTGGTGATGTGATATTCCAAAAATGAGCGATCGCATCTGGGATTTGACCTAAAGATTGCAATTGTGCAATCAGAGCATCATAATTATCAGGACGGTTAGGGTTGATCCTATATTCACCTGCACTCAGTTTGCTAAAATCCTCTCCTGGATAGACGGTAATCACATTACTGTCATTATCTTGCAGATTTTTGGCTAGCTGTTTTCCTACTCGAGCAGTATCAGCAAATACTAGTACCTGTTTTTCTAAGTTCTGTTTTTCTAAGTTCTGTTTTTTTAACTTCACAGTTTGGGGTGCAATCGCTTGTTTCCAAACTGGTGTATAAAACCAGTCTGCGATGTTGGGCTTTTTCTGGTTCGCAGCAGGAGAATCACTAGATTTTTTTCGAGGTTCTATCCAGTAACGCTGACGTTCAAAAGGATAGGTAGGTAAGGGGACACGGTGACGTTGTTCGGCAGTATAAAAACTAGACCAATCTACAGAAACTCCTGATAGCCATAGACGACCAAGGGTAGTCAGTAAAAATGCTCGATCTGCTTTTTCTGCTTTTTCTTCCTTGGGATGTCGCAATGAAGACAGTACTATTTGCTCAGTTACTTGTTGCGAGGATTGCTGTTTGAATAAAGTAGATAAAGTTCTCCCTGGTCCGACTTCTAGTAAAATCTGCTGCGGCTGTTGTGTTAATACAGATACACCATCAGCAAACCTTACTGTTTCCCGTAAATGTCTTGCCCAGTAAGTCGCTTCCGTAGCTGCTTCTGCAGATATCCAGGTTCCAGTAAGATTTGAAATGTAAGGAATTTGCGGAGGGCTTAGGCTAATTTTTTTGACTTCATCTGTAAATGTCTGCAAAATCGGTTCCATCATTTGGGAATGGAAAGCATGGGAGGTATGCAAGCGGCGACATTTTACCTCTTGAGTAACCAAATATTCAGCCAGTTCATCTACAGCTTTGTCGGTTCCTGAAACTACACAGGAAGAAGGCGTATTTTTAGTAGCTAAAGATAAATTTTCATTTAGTAGAGGTAAAATATCAGCTTCTGGTAGAGGAATAGATAGCATACTTCCTCTTGGTAATTCCTGCATTAATTGTCCCCGAATGGCGACTAGATTTAATGCATCTTCCAAAGTCATGACACCAGCAATGCAAGCCGCCACATATTCCCCGATACTATGACCAATCATGGCTTTTGGAACAATACCCCAAGACATCCATAACTGAGCTAGGGCATACTCAATTACAAACAATGCTGGCTGGGTTAGATAAGTTTGTTTGAGTTGTTCTTGTGCGGTTTTCTCATCAGACTCACATGGGTAAATGACTGCACGCAAGTCTAAACCCAATACAGGTTTAAGCTTTAAACAGCAGTGATCCACATATTCACGAAATACTCCTTCGGTTTCATAAAGTTGTTTACCCATGTTGACATACTGACTGCCTTGTCCGGGAAACATAAAAGTAATTGGACAGTCGTATGATTCTTGATAATTAGTGAAAACCCTTTGAGGATCGGGATTTTGTAATGTACTGACGGCATCTAGTATATCCCGACACGCTAGGATGCGACGATGATTAAACTCCCTGCGTCCTATTTGCAGTGTATAAGCAACATCCGCTAGATTTAAATTAGGACGATCTATGAGGTGTTGAGCCAAATTGGAGCTAGCAGCGTTTAATGCTGTCTCAGTTTTGGCAGAAATGACCAATAATTGCCAAGGGCGAGCAGCAGTAGAATCGGATAGTGCAGGAGATTCTTCCAGAATTAGGTGGGCATTTGTTCCTCCCATCCCTAAAGAACTGATACCAGCGCGACGAGGAAATGCTTCAGTTTTCCATTCTGTCAGTTTTGTATTTACATAAAAAGGGCTATTGGCAAAATCAATCTCAGGGTTGGGTTGTTCAAAATTCAGGCTTGGTGGTATTTGTTGATGTTTTAGTGCTAAAGCTGTCTTAATTAGCCCTGTAACTCCAGCCGCAGCATCAAGATGACCGATATTTGTCTTTACAGAACCAATGGCACAGAAGTCTTTTTTCTGGGTACTGCTACGAAAAACTTTAGTTAAAGCGGCTATTTCAATGGGATCGCCCAAAGTTGTACCGGTACCATGAGCCTCAATATAGCCGATACTTTCAGGTTCAACCCCTGATAACATGATTGCTTCTGCGATCGCTTCTGCTTGTCCATCAACGCTAGGGGCTGTATAACCAACTTTGAGCGAACCATCGTTGTTAATTGCCCAACCTCTAATTACTGCATAGATGCTATCTCCATCAGCGATCGCATCCTCCAGGCGCTTAAGTAGAACAACTCCCACACCATTACCAACAGTTGTTCCTTGTGCTTTGGCATCAAAAGCACGACAATGACCATCAGGAGATAAAGTTCCTCCTGGTTGGTACAAATAGCCTGTTTTGTGAGGAACTCGAACTGAAACTCCTCCAGCCAAAGCCATATCAGATTGATAATTAATTAAACTTTGACAAGCAAGGGTAATTGCGACTAATGAGGTAGAACAAGCCGTTTGAACAGTAATACTTGGTCCGGTTAAATTTAATTTGTAAGAAACACGGGTAGTCAGAAAATCTTTATCATTACCAATTAATTTTTGATAGCACTGTGCAGAGCCAACTTGGTCATTATTTAAATCAACAGATAAATAGTTGCTCAAACTAGCACCAGCATAAACTCCTATGCGATTTTCACATCTATTGGAGTCATAACCAGCATTTTCTAAGGCTTCCCAAGCACATTCTAAAAATAGGCGATGCTGTGGATCTGTGATTTCTGCTTCTTTAGGATTAAAGTCAAAAAATCCAGCATCAAATAAATCTATATCTTCTAAAACACCACTTGCTTTTACATGGTTACTATCATCTAAAGAATTAGGAGCAACACCTGCTGATAATAATTCTTCATCTGTAAGCTGAGAAATTGATTCTATTCCTGCTTGTAAATTGTGCCAAAATTCCTCAACATTATTAGCCCCAGGGAAGCGTCCTGACACACCAATAATGGCTATTCTTTCCATTGATACTTCAGATTCTATACTACCCATTCTCTTTCGCTTGTTCTCTCACTTGGGTTGGATTAAAATCAAATTTTTTAAGTATATTTCTGTGTAAAAAAAAGCATAATTTTTTATTTGTCCCACACGGAGTAGCCATTGCGTTTATTTAAGATAACTAAGTAAAGAATAAATCCGTCGTTTTCTATCGCTAAAGGAGCGACGACCATGCAAAAATCTAGAATTATCAATCATGACTAAATCTCCTGGTTTCCAGGAAATTACTTCTATACAATTATTCATTACTTGGTTGATTTGATCGATCAATGTTGACGGAATAGGTGAAGCATCTTCAAAAGTGACAATTCCTCTAGGATTTTTGTACTCGGCAATCAAACTGTTAGCAAATGCATCTTGATGACCATATTTCGTCTTAACTACAGCCGAACAAATGTATTCGATTGAAACAGATTGGTCTTCATTAATTTTGTAATTTAATCCAGGAATATTATTGAGCATACGCTTGACATCAGTTAAAGTAGCACCTGATCCTAGAAAACGCTTCCAATCAGCAGCAGGAAATTTTTGTAAAAATCTGATTTTTTTAGCAATAAATAACTCTTGCAATTCCTGACTCAATTCTTTCCATACTCGCACTCCATCCCAAAATAAAGTTTCACCACTTCGTTCTGCTGGTACAGCACAGCAGAACCAGATTACATCGGGACGAAACGGAGAGTTAGCATTCTCGCAATGAGGACTAACATAATGCATCCCAGGATCTACTAAAGTAATGAATTTATTGCGCGGATCGACTATGGGTCTATCTTTATCTAAGACAAATCTTGAACTAAACTTTTCGGCAAAGGTTTTCATCTGTTCATAGTCAATACCAAAATCTCGAAATAGTAAAACACCAGATACTTTAAAATCATCTAAAGTCTCTTCAACAGGCAGTTGTAAAATTGATTGAGAAGTCTTGTTGTGAATTAGTTTGGCGCTGCTGGTTGACAAAGGAGCGATTTCCATGATTTCAGTCTGAATTTATTGTTGAATTTAAACAATTACTCTTATATTGTTAGCTATTTAGATGTTAGCTATTTAGATTTTTACCTCGCTTCATTAAACTTTTTTGCCGCCGCTCGACAGCTTTTAGTTGCTTTTGAACGCGTTTATTTATAGATTCAAAAGAAGATGATTCTCCTGTTTTTTGACTTAAATATTCCCCTAATGAGTAAATAGTAGGATTTTGAAACATCGTTACTACTGATATATCTCGCTGCAAAATTGTACGCAGTTTATTATTTACTTGAAGCATCAGTAACGAATTTCCACCTAAATCAAAAAAGTTATCATTAATACCTACTTTATCTAGATGCAGCACCTCTTGCCAAAGTTTGGAAATCTGCTGTTCTATTTCGGACTCGGGTGGCTTAAAAGTTGTTGTTAAGTCTGGACGCAGATTTTCAGGTACGGGTAAAGCACGACGGTCTACTTTGCCATTGGGAGTCAAAGGTAAAATATCTAACATAACAAAGTCAGAAGGAAGCATATATTCGGGTAGCTTTTCTTTGAGAAATCCTCGTAGTTCATTGACAGAAGGCTTACTATTCTCGTGAGTAACTAGATATGCAACTAGGTGACAATCATTCGGTATATCTTCCCTAGCTACTACTACCGTTTCTCGTACCTGCGGATGTTGCTCTAATAAAGCTTCAATTTCCCCTAGTTCGATGCGATTTCCACGAATTTTGACTTGATAATCTATTCTACCTAAAAATTCAATATTTCCATCTTCGCGGTAGCGCGCTAGATCTCCTGTTTTGTAAAGGCGTGAGTTTAAATTAAGATTTTTATTTGGAATATTCTTATTTAATTGTAAATCATTAAATGGATTAGGAATAAACTTTTGTTCAGTTAATTCTGGTCTATTCAAATAACCTCGTGCTAACCCCACTCCACCGATATGTAACTCGCTGGGAACTCCTATAGGAACAAGCTGTAAATGTTTATCTAAAATAAATATCTGTGTATTAGCAATTGGACGACCAATATGAACAATTTTTTCATTTCGATCGCAACGCCACGCTGTCACATCAATAGACGCTTCTGTTGGTCCATAAAGGTTATGTAATTGAGCATCAAAACTCTTGAAAAATCTTTGTTGTAATTCAAAAGATAAAGCTTCACCACTACAAATTACACGCTTGATACTTTTACAGTTCTGATGCTCTCGTTCCTCTAGAAAAACTTGCAGCATAGAAGGAACAAAGTGAAGTGTAGTTATTTCTTGTTGTGATATAAGCTCTGCTAGATACCGCGTATCTCGATGACCACCTGGTTTCGCTACAACTAAAACTGCACCCGTCAATAATGGCCAGAAAAATTCCCATACCGATACATCAAAACTAAAAGGAGTCTTTTGTAAAACTCGGTCTGATGATGTTAATTGATAAGCATCTTGCATCCACAGTAAACGATTACATGCACCCTGATGAGTATTCATTACTCCCTTGGGTTTTCCCGTAGAACCAGATGTATAAATGACATAGGCTAAATGTTGTGGCTTTACATAGCTGACTGGATTTTGGGAATTGTAATTTGTATATATCGAACCTTCTGTATCTATACATACTAACTGTGCTTGATGTGGTGGTAGTTTATTCTCCAAATGTGATTGAGTTAACAATATTGATATTTGAGCATCTTTCAGTATAAAAGCTAGTCGCTCTTTGGGATATGCTGGGTCTAGAGGTAAATATGCCCCACCAGCTTTCAGAATAGCTACTAGAGTTACCACCATTTCCACAGAGCGTTCCATGCAAATACCAACAACTGTGTCTGATTTCACACCTTGTTGCTGCAAATAATGGGCTAACTGATTTGCTCTCTTATTTAAATCCTGATAGGTTAATTGCTGGTCTTCAAAGACTACTGCAACAGCATCTGGTGTTTTCTCTACCTGTGTCTCAAACAGTTGATGAATACACTTGTCGTCAGGATAGTCTGTTTTAGTATCATTCCACTCAACTAATAACTGCTGAACTTCAGGTGGTGTTAATAGTTGCAATTCTGAAATACATTGTTGGGGTTCGCTAATGATGCTTGACAATAAAGTCTGGAAATGTTCCAGCATCCGGGTAATAGTACTTGCACTAAATAAATCCGTGTTGTACTCGCAAGTTGCAACCAACCCTTGCTCCGAGTCCTCCATAAACAATGTCAAATCAAACTTCGATGTACCGTTATAACCTTCCTCATAGCTAACTGATAAATCAGATAAACTTAAATCTGGTACTGGAACATTTTGGAGAACGAACATCACCTGAAATAGTGGATTATAGCTCAAGTCTCTATTTGGCTGTAGTTCTTCTACCAACTTCTCAAAGGGTAAGTCTTGATGAACATAAGCTTCTAAAGCTGTTGATTTCACCCGCGCTAACAACTCTTGAAAACTAAGTTTGCCAGATAAGTCTGTGCGCAATACTAAAACATTTACAAAAAATCCGATCAACTGCTCAATTTCTGCTCTGTTACGATTAGCGATCGGCGAGCCTACAATAATATCAGTCTGATTTGTATAGCGATGCAGCAAGATTTTGAAAGCTGTAAGCAAGGTCATAAACAGAGTTACTCCCTGCTGACGGCTCAAATTCTTTAGTTCTGTTCTCAGAATTTGAGGAAGCACTAATTTCGCTTGAGCGCCGTTAAAAGTTTGAACTGACGATCGCGGACGGTCAGTTGGTAAATTCAGTACGGGAAGTTCGCCCTGTAATTTTTGTTTCCAATAGCTTAATAATGGTTGAGTACATTCGGAATTCATCCATTTTCGTTGCCAATTGAGAAAATCTCTGTATTGGATGGGTGATTTCGGAAGTTGGGGAAGTTGGCCTTTAGAATATTTTTCATATAGCTCAACTAGTTCTTGGATAAAAATCCCAATAGACCAACCATCTGCAATTATATGATGCAGGACAGTTATTAAATGATAATTTTTATCGCTTATTTGTAAACATTTTGTACGAATTAACGATTTAGAAGATAAGTCAAAAGGCTGCTGTGCTAACTCTGTAGTTAAATGTTGTGCTGCGCTAGTGCGTTCGTTTTCTGGTAATGAACGTAAATCTTCAACCGTCAAAGTTAAGGATATAGCTTGATTGATAACTTGGACGGGTTGTCCATCAATCACTGTAAAGCTTGTCCTTAATACTTCGTGTCGTTTAACAATTCGGTTCAGACACTTTTGTAAGATTTCTTGGTTAAGGTCGCCTTTTAAGTTAATAACTATAGGAATATTATATGTAGAGGTATCGGGATTTAACTGATGTATAAACCATAATCCCTTTTGGGAAAAAGATAGAGGATAATTAGATGTATTTTTTTCTGTTTGGATAAGAGATAGGGATCGTAGTCCATCTGTTGTTATCTGAGCAAGTATTTTAGTAACGAGCGATCGCGTACTTATTCCTTCAAAGAAGTCTGCTACAGATACTTCTACCTCCAAGTCGACCTCAACTCTGTTTTTCAATTCAAATACCTTTAGAGAATCAAGTCCGAGGGCGCTTAATGGCTCTTCCGGATTGATATCATCCGGTGCGATCCCCAAAACCCTGGCTTCCTGTTCCATCAGATATGTTTCTAAAAATGCTTGACATTCCCTCGGAGAAAGTGCCAAAAGTTGAGAACGCTGTAATCGAGTTTCCTCGATCGCAATATCGCTAATTTTGAGAATGTTGCTTGCGACCACATTTAGTTCGCCTTTCTCAAATCGAGCGCGAGTTGCGCGTCTTTGAATTTTACCACTGGAAGTTTTGGAGATACTACCTGGTTTAATTAGGACAACTGCATAGACTTGTACCTCATGCTCTTCACTAATTGCTTGACGAATTGCATTTCCTACTTCTTCTAAATTAGGTTTGGCGCGAAACTCTAATTCTTGTACAACTACCAGTCGTTCTTCGTCGCTAACTAAAACTGTAAATGCTGCACTCGCACCGGAACGTAAAGAAGGATGGCTGCATTCTGCAGTTAATTCGATATCCTGTGGGTAAAGATTGCGACCACGAATAATAATTAAATCTTTAGCTCTACCTGTAATGAACAACTCCTCATCCTGCAAAAAACCTAAATCACCCGTCCGCAGGAATGGTCCTTCTCCGGTATCAGATAGATAAGCGTGAAATGTCTCCTCTGTCTCCTCTTCACGATTCCAATAGCCTTGACCAACACTCGGTCCTAATACCCAAATTTCTCCAATTTCCCCTGGTTGAGAATTTTTGAGTGTTCCCGGATTAGCAATTACTACTTTCTGTTCTGGTATTATTCGACCACAACTGACAAAATTATATACATCCTCATCTTCCACAGATGATTCAACAATTCGATTAGATTCTAATGCTGATTTTTGGATTTTTTTGACAATTGGTGATGTAGCTTTTTGCACTCCGGAAACCATCAGAGTTGTTTCAGCCATTCCGTAACAAGGGTAAAAAGCTTCTTTACGGAAGCCACATTCTGCAAAAGCCTCTGCGAAGCGTTCTAAGGTATCATTACGAATCGGTTCAGCTCCATTAAATGCTACACTCCAACTACTCAAGTCAAGAGTTGATTTTTGTTCTGAAGTAATTTTTTGCACACACAAGTCATAGGCAAAATTCGGACCGCCACTAGTTGTTCCTTTATATTGGGAAATAGCCTTTAACCAACGATAAGGACGTTGAAGAAATAACGTTGGAGGCATAATAATGCAAGGGAACCCCCCATACAAAGGCTGTAATATACCACCAATTAAACCCATATCATGGTACATTGGCAGCCACGTGACAAACTTACTTTCTGCTGAATGCTCCATGAATTGGTAAGTTGTCTGAGCATTGTGTAGTAGGTTCTCATGACTAATCATCACACCCTTGGGTGTCCCCGTTGAACCAGAGGTATATTGCAGAAAAGCTAAAGTATCTTTATTAATAGAAGGTTCCTTCCAAGAATCTTCTACTCCTTGTGCAAGATTATCGGTAGTCAACCACTGCAAAGATTTTAAGTCAGTCTTTTCTATCATCAAAGACTGCACCTTAGATAGAATTTCTGTTGTTGTCAGAGCGATTGCTGCTTGTGAATCTCTTGAAATCGCTTTGATTCTCGGTGTATTGCGTTGATTTCGTGGAGGATATGCAGTTACAGCCACAACTCCCGCGTATAAGCAGCCGAAAAAAGCAATTAAGAAATCTAACCCTGCAGGATAAAGTAGTAAAGCTCGTTCTCCAGTTAAACCCAATGCTTGCAACTGAGCAGCAATTCGACGCGATCGCCGATCTAATTCCCCATAGGTCAATCTCTCTTGCTCTGTTTCTCCATCTAGCAAGAACGTGAAAGCATCTCTATTTTCTTGGGTAAAGCTTCTGAAACGTAGGAGATCGACAACTGTAGAGTAACTGCGATTATCGCTTGCAAGGAAATGATGAGAATATTGATTCATTTTGATTTTAGACCGCTAAATGCACAATAAGACCTTACTTACTTCCCTCTTCACTCTGACAGGAAAATATTTTAGTTTGAATATCTATTTTCTTTTAAGAATTTTTTTACTTCTTGACAAGGGACCAATTACCCCTTAGAAGTAGTTTTGTCAGTTTAGGGGAATTCAACTAATTTACGTTATTTCAGTTAAAGAAAAATTCCGGTTTTGACCGACTACGACAGAAAAAAGCCAGGTGCAAATACAAATCATGAAGTTTCTTATTTTTAGAAGATATTTAAAATCCCAAAACTTTGGAGACTATAATTAAACCCACACCCGATATTTATGTCACAAAGAAACCAAAACATTAATTTGAATAATCATTATTTGGTCCAAGTGCACAGATAGCAAGAAATATCGCTGAAATGATGAAAACACACATCACAAGTACGTATTTTCACTAAAACTATAATGCGGTGGAATACTTTCATCATAAACATCTCCCATGACTACTATTTCTCACCTAAAAAAATTAACTAACCTTAAAATCCGGGGTCTCTTATTCAAGCAAAAAAGGGTTAGTAATCGAGTTGAACAAAAATATTTGCCTTCTCAACCGTGGCACTCAATGATTGACTATTTATTTACTCAAATACAAGAACCTGAATACCAAGACTATAAACTAGACTTTAGAGTATATTGTTGACTATATAAAAGCTTAACTATAATTAGTTACTTTAGCAACAAAAAACTATTGCGACTAATTATCAAATGAATAAAGTTTATCAGACTTCTCTATTGTAAAAATACTTATATCTTTTGGAAGATTACAAAATATACGCCAGTAGAAATTTAGTTCAGTGAGGATATAGCTGCACTGGTTGTAAGATATGAGACAATGTAAATTTTTACGAAAATACTTACAAAAATCTCAATTTTGTGAATTATATTCCCCAAAAACGATTTTACTGATGTGAGGTATGGTGTTTTATCTTCAAATAGCAGCATTTGGCTCGTATTTTCCACAAAATCAAAAAAAAGATGTATCAAAAATTGTTAATAGGATTACTTGCAAATAGAATTGCTGTAGTAGTATGTTGTTAGTGCTAAAAATTAGCATTAATTAACCTTTAAGTAGATTAAGCGCTCAAAGCCTTGTAATTTAATTGATAATTCATTGGAATTATCAACTAAATTTTAATGGCATTGGAAAGGTTTTTAATTTACGTGAGGTGTAATTATTATTTTGTTTTCTTGGGCAACACCAAGGCTGAATGATTTTTCATAGTCTTAAAAATATAAATGAAGTTAAATAAATTCTTTCAAAGTTTGCTGCTGACAAGCACAATTGTTTATTTTATCAGCACTCCTGCTAAATCAGAGGAAATAGGAAAAGATGGAATCAATAAAACATCTACTCAAAGGCTAGGAAAGTCTAGATTTGGCAGTAAAGTTAGAGATAGAAATAGTGAATATCCAGTATTAACTTCCAATTATCGAAAGCCTCAAAAGAGACAGACAACAACAACATACTTGCAGCGTCACACGAGGTTGGGTCGAACAGATAAAAATGTTCTTCAATTGAGCGAAATCGAACTTCCTGCAACTAGCGCTCGAATGCTAGCCCAAACATCAACACCAAGCAATCCCAATCCTTCAAATTCAGAAACTCCTTCCCAGCTTGATAAAAAGAACAAAGTTGTTCCAATTACAGGAGTAAAAGCAAAACCTACTGACAAAGGTGTTGAGGTAATATTACAAACGACTCAAGGAAAGCAATTACAAGCAATAAATCGTAGCAGTGGTAATCAATTTATTGCCGATATTCCCAATGCCCAACTACGTCTACCGTCAGGAGATGCATTCAAATTTTCTTCGGAAAAGCCAAGGGAAGGGATTACTGAAATAACAGTGATAAATTTGGATGCGAATACTGTCAGGATAACAGCTACAGGTGAGACAGCATTACCGAAAGTAGAGTTTTTTGATAGTAATCAAGGCTTGATTTTTGGGTTAGTACCAGCTGCTTCTACAGCGCAAAGACCAGACTCCAAACCCCAGAGCGAGCAAACTCAACCCCAAGGAGAAAAGCCTGCAAGTGAAACTCCTTCCAAGAAACCAGCGCAGCAGGATGAGCCGATTGAGTTGGTGGTGACTGGTGAGCTAGATGAAGGCTACAATCCGGAGAATGCAACTGTAGGAACGAGAACCGATACCCCCATACGTGATGTTCCTCAATCGATTCAGGTAGTACCTCGGGAGGTAATTGAAGATCAAGGTGCAACGAATGTTACCGAAGCGCTAAGAAATGTTCCTGGTGTTGTGCCTGGCGGTGCTTCGAATCTATCAGTGTTTGATGCTCCCGTGATTCGAGGCTTCGGAGGATTTTCGGGTATAAACGATTTATTCCGTAGAAATGGTTTAAGAGATCCACTTGGAACATCTGTTTCTGGTGAAACTGCGAATGTCGAGCGAATAGAAGTGCTTAGAGGACCTGCTTCTGTGCTATTCGGACAAGGATCCCTCGGTGGTATAGTTAATATTGTCACCAAGCAACCGCTCAGCGAACCTTTTTATAAACTAGAAGGTTCAGTTGGTAGTTATAACTTATATCGAGGAAGTTTCGATTTTTCCGGACCATTAGATGAAAATGGCAATTTTAGATATCGCTTGAATACAGCAGCAGAGACAGGAGAAAGCTTTGTTGATTTTTACGACCGACAGCGTTTTCAGGTTTCGCCGGTTTTAGCCTGGCGAATTGGAGAAAATACTGACCTGACTTTAGAAGCTGAATATTCAAAGCTTGATAATCCCAACTACTTTGGTTTACCTGCTGTAGGAACTGTTTTAGATAATCCCAATGGGGATATTTCACGCAGCGTTTATGTTGGAGGTCGAGCAGATGAAGGAAAAGAGATTGACCTTTTTCGGATTGGCTACAATCTAGAACACCGGTTCAGCGAAGATTGGCGCATTCGGAATGCGTTTAGTGCTGGATTTCGACGTTCTTCAGAGTTTAATGTATTTGCGCGTAGTTTAGAATCAGATAACCGTACTTTACGAAGAAGTTATTTTGATGCGAGAGACGGTTCTGATATTAATGCTTATACGCTAGATACCTATACTGTTGGTAATTTCAACACGGGTAGTATCAAACATAAGCTTGTCACAGGGGTGGAATTATATCGACAAGAAACAACTACAGAAAATGGAGCTTTTGGATTTGCTAGTTCCATCGATTTATTTGACCCAGATTATAGTAATACGACCTTTGAGGAGCCAACTGCTAGATTTGACGATAAGGAAACACAAGATGGATTGGGAATTTACATTCAAGACCAAATTAGTTTTTCGGATAATTTGATCCTGGTTTTAGGTGGACGTTTTGATATTGTAAATGTAAAAAATGAGGACTTCATTAATTCCACAACAGACTTTCAACAAGATGAAGCCTTTAGTCCTCGCGTCGGTATCGTCTACAAACCAATTCCTAATATATCTCTCTACGGTAGCTACAGCCGTTCCTTCCAACAAGAAACCGGTAGAGCATTTGATAACAGCTTATTTAAACCACAACGTGGTACTCAATACGAAATTGGAGTGAAAGCTGATTTTAACGACCGGCTTTCCGCAACCCTTGCTCTTTACGACTTAACCCGTTCTAATGTTCTAACAGAAGACCCAGATAATCCCGGTTTTGATATCCAAACTGGCGAGCAAAATAGTCGTGGTGTCGAACTAAATCTAGCGGGTGAAATTTCACCGGGGTGGAAAATTACTGCTGGTTATGCTTACAATGATGCTCGAATTACTGAAGATAATTCCTTCGATGAAGGCAACCGCTTGAATAATGCTCCAGAAAATGCTTTTAGCCTGTGGACAACTTACCAAATTCAAGAGGGTTCTATGCAGGGTTTGGGTTTTGGTCTAGGATTATTTTACGTTGGCGAACGTCAGGGAGATTTAGCAAATACCTTCACTGTGCCTAGTTATCTTCGTACCGATGCTGCACTCTTCTATGAACGAAATAAATTCCGAGCCGCAGTCAACGTCCGAAACTTATTCGATATCGACTATTTTGAAACTGCTCAAAATGTTTTACGTGTTTATCCCGGTCAGCCGTTAACTGTGGTAGGTTCAGTTTCCTGGAAATTTTAACATCTCATGTTAGAAGATGGTAATGTCACATGAAAAACCGACTGTATCGTTATCTTAAGCTATTTCTAATATTATCCCTCCCCTTCTTATTAATTACAGCTTTCTACAGTCAGGTTACTCAAAAAGTGGATACTCCAAACACACAGTTAGCAATTTCTGATTGTCGGGTGGTTGTCTCTCAGCTTGGAAAAACCTGTGTTCCGCTTCAGCCCGAACGTATTATTGTAACGGACGAAGTTGCTTTAGATGCAGTATTAGGTTTGGGATTGAAACCCGTCGCAACAGCAGAAGCAAATCTTGTAAGTAACGAAGGAGCACACTTAACAGGGAAGTTAGAAGGTGTAACTTCTTTAGGAAAACGTTCCCAGACCAATGTAGAAAGGATGGTAAAATTACATCCAGATTTGATTGTGGGTTTTTTTATGAACTCGCAAAATTACGGATTATTTCCTCAAATAGCTCCCACCATAAAACTTGACGTTAAATATGTAAAAGGTACTTGGAAAGATTCTTTGCTAGAAATAGCTGAAGTGCTAGGTAGAACCAAAGAAGCTGAAAATGCGATCGCCAATTATCAACAACGGATAATAAAACTCCGAAAAGCGATAGAGCACAAATTTGGAAAAATAGAGGTTTCTGTTACCCGCTTCTATGGTGGGAGAAAAAACTTACCACAGTTTGACACAGTTTTCTCTTTTTCTGGAGGTATTCTACAGGAACTAGGGCTTTCAGTCCCACCGGAGCAAATTGAACTTACAACAGATCCAGATACATTTTCAGTACCTGTCAGTTTAGAGCGTATAGATTTACTGGATGCTGATGTTTTGTTCGTAATGCTCGATCCAGGTGCTGAAGAAAATTTTAAGCGGTATCAAGAAAGTCCATTGTGGCAGAAATTAAATGTAGTCCAAAATAAAAGGGTATATACAGTTGATTCAAGTTACTGGTGGTTGGGCAATATTTTAGCAGCGAATGCTATTTTGGATGACCTTAACAAATATCTAATCAACACTCCTGACCAAAATTAATCTAATTCAAGTTCTCACCACCGGTTCAGATCGCAGTGAAGAATTCCAACTTTTAATCAATAAGCAGTGATTGTGAACAACGCGGTTTTGTGAGGTTAACCCAAATGTTTAGATTATTAAAGATAAAAACTGGCAATTAACTGGTAATTTTAAATTATCTGCTTGCTAAAATCTTGTTTAGCAATGAAAAATCGATTAACTATAAAAAACCAGGCTACTGAACCATTCCTGTCTCCTCAAGCACCTATCCTTTCTGTAAAAGGTTTGGGTAGAAAGGTTGACCAGTACTGGATTTGGTGTAACTTAAATTTTGAATTATTCTCAGGAGAAAAAGTTGCTGTATTAGGTGCTTCGGGTTCGGGTAAAAGTCTACTTTTAAGAGCTTTAGCTGGTCTGGACCAAACACAAGCAGGACGAATTATTTTTCGGGGAAAAAGCATTGATGCTTGGTATATACCAACTTGGCGATCGCAAATTATCTATCTCCATCAACGTCCGGCGTTATGGGAAGGAACTGTGGAGTCAAACCTAAAGCAAGTTTATCGCCTCAAAACTAACCATCATCTAGTTTATAACCGTGCTTCAATTCTGGATTACTTACGACTTCTGCGTAAAGATGGTGATTTTTTACAGCGTCCAATAAGTGCTATTTCTGGAGGTGAAGCGCAAATAGTAGCTTTTTTACGAGCATTGCAGCTTGCGCCCAAAATACTATTACTTGATGAACCTACCGCCTCTTTGGATGCCCAAACAACTAGTAGTTTAGAGGCATTAGTAACAGCTTGGCAAGCTAAAGACCCACAACGGGCTTATCTTTGGACGAGTCACGACCCAAGTCAGTTAAGGCGGATTACCAATCGTCAAATTAGTTTGCGGGAAAAAATTGATGGAAACTAACTATATTTCTATTAGTTATCCTCAACTCGCCTTAGGGACTCTATTTATAATTATCAATGTTTGTCTTTCTTTGACCTTGCGGTTAGGACTAACAAAAAGTTTGGTAATAGCATCGCTGCGAATGATAGTACAACTATTGCTGGTAGGTTACGCATTACAGTGGGTTTTTACTCTGCGTAACCCATTATTAGTATTACTTGTAGCCGTTGCTATGACTACCGTTGCTGCTTTATCAAGTGTCAATCGTACCCGTAGGCGATTTTCAAGTATTTATTGGAATAACTTTGTGTGTCTATTAAGTGCTTCATTTTTAGTTACGGGATTAACTGTAAATGGGATTATTCGTATCGATCCTTGGTACGATCCCCAATATTTAATTCCTTTGTTAGGTATGGTTTTAGGTAACGCGCTCACGGGTACATCTCTAGCCCTAGATAAGTTTATGGAAGACTTGATTAGTAAGCGGGAGCAAATCGAAGCATTACTAACATTAGGGGCTACTCGCTGGGAAGCAACACATGAAACATTAACAGAAGCCTTGCGAACGGGTATGATTCCGATTATTAATTCAATGATGGTGATGGGGTTAGTTAGTCTACCAGGAATGATGACTGGTCAAATATTGGCTGGTGCTAGTCCCACTGATGCTGTACGCTACCAAATAATAATTATTTTTACCCAAGCTTCAGGGACGACCTTGGCGACAATTGGAGTGTTGACTTTAGCATTTTTTGCGGTGTTTAACCGACGTCATCAGTTAAGTGGGAATTTAATTCGGAATTCTTAAAAAGTTAAAAAAATGCTACGTTTCTGCAGGTGGATTCATATTTTACTCCCTTCCGGCTTAGAGCAAGAAGGGAGTAATTCAGCAAAGCCTAGATAATTGATAATTTATTATCCTAGTTTCACCCCCGACTGCACTCTCCATAAATTTGCATAAATCCCATTCTTCTCCAATAACTCCTCGTGTCTCCCTGCTTCCACCAATTGTCCGCGTTCCATCACATATATACAATCGGCATTACGAATGGTAGAAAGACGATGAGCTATAGCTATTGTTGTGCGATTTTGGATAATCGTTATCAAAGATTTCTGAATAGCAGCTTCGGTTTCATTATCTACCGCAGATGTTGCTTCATCTAATATCAAAATCGGTGGATCTTTAAGAATTGCACGGGGCAAATTATAATAATTATTAATTACAAATTAAGAATTCTCCCCTTCCTTCCTATTGGTACGCACATCGGAGTACTCGAAACTGGGTCGGAAATAATCTGACATTCCAAACCAAATACATCTAAAACCATTTTTTCATTCATCACCTCTTTAGGATGACCTTGAATATAAACACTTCCCTGATTTACCGCGACTAAATAATCTGCATAACGACAAGCTTGGTTTAGATCGTGTAAAACCATCACTAAAGTTCTTCCTTGGGTTTGATTTAATTCCCACAGCAAGTCTAAAACCTCTATTTGATGAGCTAAGTCCAAGAATGTTGTTGGTTCATCTAATAACAGGATATCAGTATCTTGAGCTAACGCCATTGCAATCCAAGCCCGTTGTCGCTGTCCTCCAGAAAGAGTGTCTAGATCTCTTTGTGCTAGCTCTTTCATTTTTGTAGTTTCCAGTGCTATTTCAACAAAACGTTCATCTTCCTTAGTCCATTGCTGCAGCCAATTTTGATAAGGATAACGTCCACAAACTACTAAATCCCTTACCGTTAAGCCTTCAGGTGCAACTGGTGACTGAGAAAGAATTCCTAATTTTTTGGCAACAGCTTTTGTGGATAATTTAAATACATCAGTAGAATCTAAATAAATAGTTCCGCTATAAGGTTTAAGTAACCTTGCTAAACCTCGCAATAATGTTGATTTACCACAGCCGTTTGCACCAACCAAAGCGGTAATTTTCCCTTGAGGTATGGTCAAATCAACATCTTTAATGATTTTAGTGTTATCGTAACCTAATGTTAGGTTTTGGGTTGATAGTTGATAGTGGCTTTGAGTTTCTAATTTCATCTATTGAAATCTTGACATTGAACATGGGATATTGAGCGAGCTAGTAAAAGTGTAATTGTATGCAAGTGCTGTAGATTGGATTTTTTAATTGTAGGAACAGGGAATAGGGAACAGAAAAAAATATTAAATGTACTTATAGATTTTTTGAATTAACTTGCTTCTCCTATTTTCTCCGACTTCTGACTAATAAATAAACAAAATAAGGCGCACCAATTACAGCAGTGATGATTCCACAAGGAATTTCTATCGGAGCAAATAAAATCCTTCCTAAAAAATCAGATATTACTACAATCATTGCTCCCGTCATCGCAGCGACTGGAATCAATCCTTCATGGATATTACCTACTAATTGACGTGCAATATGAGGCGCAATTAATCCAACAAAACCTACTGTTCCTGCTGTTGCGACTGCTGCTCCTGATAAAGCCGCACTAATTAATAATAAAAAACTACGCTGCCATTCAACTTTACTACCCAAGCCTTTAGCTATTTCTTCTCCTAAATTTAAAGCATTTAATTGGGGTGTATTTGCTAAAGCTAAAGGTATAAAAACCATTAGCCAAGGTAGTAAAGATAAAAGCTGTTCCCAACTACGCCCGTAAACGCTACCCGCTAACCACACTAAAGCCTGACTAACATTATAAATATCCCCAAATGTCACCATTAAATTAGTAAAAGCACCAGCTACTGCCGCAATTCCGATACCAATTAAAATCAGGCGTACTGGATGAGTACCTTTATCCCAAGCAAGGAAATAGATTAACAGTGAAGCCATCAGAGCACCGCCAAAGGCAGCTAAAGGTAATATATAGACAGGTAAACTCGGTAACAGTACAATTAAACTCACTGCCGCCAAACTTGCACCTGCATTGATACCAATAATTCCTGGATCGGCAAGAGGATTACGAGTTATACTCTGCATTATAGTACCGGAAATCGCTAAAGCCATACCCACAAGACAAGCGGTAAGGGTTCTAGGCAAGCGTAAGGTATTTATTACAAAAACATAATCTGGATTTCCCGTATCTATTCCCAATATAGTTTGAACTACAGCAAGGGGTGGAATAGGATATTCCCCAAAGGAAAGATTCATTACCATTGCTGTTAGAGTAATTACAAATAAAATTAGTAAAACAATGGGAACTCGCTTTTTGAGCCTGAAGGAAATCGGAAATATTTTAGAACGGAAAATTATTGCATCTGTCTTCATTTCTTTACCTTTGTTTTAGCTAAATAAATGAAGAATGGCGCACCAACTAAAGCTGTCATAATACCTACGGGAATTTCTTGCGGTTGAATAACTAATCTGGCAGCAATATCGGATACTAAAAGTAATATGGCACCAAAGACAGCGCTATAAGGCAAAATCCAACGGTAATCTACCCCAACCAAAAATCGGACAATGTGAGGGACAACTAAACCGATAAATCCAATTGCACCCGCAACCGCGATCGCGCTACCGCTTAAAAGTAAAATACACACAGCAGCAACAATCTTCACCCAAGCAGTTTGTTGTCCTAAGCCTTTAGCGACATCTTCCCCTAAACTCAAAATTGTAATTTGTCGGGAAATGATTAATGTTAATATCATTCCCAGGCAAACGTAGGGTAGAATCTGTAAAATAAGGCTTCTATCTGCACCGGCTAAAGAACCTGCTAGCCAAAAACGAATTTCATCAAGAGTACGCTGACTAATAATTAATACCCCCGTGGTGAGGGAAGTGAGGAAAGCGCTAATAGCTGCACCAGCAATCGTTAGGTTAAGTGGAGTAATACCACTGCGACCTAAAGAAGCAAGAAAATACACGATAGTAGCAGTGATTCCCGCACCAGCGAAAGCACACCAAACATAAAAATTTGGTGATGATGAACCAAATAGAAAAATAGCCGTTACTACCGCAAACACCGCACCTGCATTGACTCCCAGTATCCCGGGATCGGCTAATGGGTTGCGAGTTATACCTTGCATAATTGCACCCGCAGTAGATATCGCTGCACCAACTATAATTGCCAGTAGCGATCGCGGTAATCTAACAGTACGAATAATTAGATGTTCCCTCGAACCATCAAAAGATACTAGCGATTCATAAATATTTTGCCAAGAAATATCAGCAGCGCCGTAAGAAACGCTTATAAAAAGACAAGCCAGCAGTACAAAAAATCCCAAAATTAAGCCAATTAGAGGTTGAGGGCGTGGTAATACTGACATATGAGCTTGTCTGGAAATTAATTTATTCACTTTTGTTTTACTTACTCTCTACGAGTTGCTATTGCTAACCTCGCACCTTTGACCCGTCTAACTCTATCCATAACTTTTACAATTTGACCATGATTTACCCCCTCATCAGCATTCAAAATTACCATCAGCGGCTGTTGAGGCTTGACGTTTTTCTGCACTCCTGCTTCCAATTCTTCCAAACTAATCGCCTGCTTGTTTAAAAATACTTTTCCTGCTTTATCAACTGTCAGCGTTACCTGTGCCGGACGAGTATTTTTTCTAGCTGTTTGCGCCTGGGGTAAATTTACTGGTAATCCTTCAGACCTAGTTAAAAATAGGGTTGACATCACAAAAAAAGTCAAAATCGCAAATATAACATCTATCATTGGGACGATATTTATTTGCGCTGGTACATCCGCTTCATCTGGTAGACGCATAGGCTGCTTCTCCTCTCTCATAACGACGACGGTAAATTAATTCCAACTCTCCACCATATTCTTGAATTAGTGCCATTTGCCTTTGGTAAAATCCCCGGAAGGTATTAGCAAATAAAAGTGTAAAAATTGCAACAACTAATCCCACTGCCGTAGAAACTAATGCTTCACTAATCCCGCCAGTCACACCGGAAGTTTGGGAACCCCCTACGTCACCAAGATCTAAAGAAGCGAAAGAACCTATTAACCCTAAAACCGTACCCAAAAGACCTAATAAGGGTGCAAGAGAAATAATCGTGTCAAAAACAGTTTGGAAGCGCTTAAGTGTAGGAATTTCAGCTTGTGCCTCACTTTCGAGTGCCAAGCGAAACTCTTCTGGAGTAGGTTCTTCTAGCTCTAAAGCTGTTAAGAACATGCGCGCTATCGGTAAATCTGCATTTTTTCGCAATCCTTCAATTGCACTTACTACATTATCTCGACGATAGAGATTTAAAACATCTCGTACTACCTGCTTCTGACGACTATTAACTTTGAACCAAAACCTTAAACGTTCAACTATCAATGCTACAGCCAATACTGAAAATCCCAGTAGGGGGATCATAACGACGCCGCCAGCCGCAAACAGATTACTAATTCCCATCTATAGCTCTTGAACTATTAATATCACTACTATCTACCAAAAATAAATGATAGCTTCTATCAAATTAACCTAAAACAAATGACAATTGATGTCAATCATTAATTAAGATTTAAAAACAAGCTGTTTATTTTTTTGGTAGCCTATTTCATCTAAAATGATTAAATAACGTCTAATGTGAATCAAATTTAGCCTTATAATATCAAGGGTTTCAATAATTGGTATCAATCACATTTGTGATTATTCTCACGAATTTATATTATTTCAGCTTCTAATTCACATAAAGCGTAAATATGAATTAAGAATTAGAAATTACAATCCTGAATAAGTTAACGGGAGACAGATGAACAATTTTCGTAGAGCGTCATATCAGGTTTAAGTTTTCCTAACAAAAAAATTCATAATCGCACACAAGTAAAGCTATATCCGTACTAACAAATTACTCTGAGCTTTCGGCTGGGCACAATATTTTATCTATAAGTAATTAATCTAATTTGACGTTAAATAAATCTTGTTCGCAAAAAAAATGATTTTCAAGTTGATTTTTGAAATTCAATCATTTATTCAGAATGACTACAAAAAGTTCTATAATTTTGCTTCTATTGATAGATTTTTGCAGCTAGTTGTTTTAATATTATATTTAGTGTATTAATCCTAAATGATTCTATTATCAATTATTGTGGTATCGTACGTAAGTAAAGTATTTTCCTAGCCTAAAGCTAAGGATTTATTTTTTTCGAGACTACGCCCACAGTGGGAGTATTGCATCTCTAAACAATGTTGATGCTCTTACATGGGTTATTTAAGACTGTTATGTTCAAATAAATAGTAATAATTTTAGTAGAAAACTATGAGAGTTTCCGGTATCGCCCTGAAGCAACGAGAGACAGAAATAAAGGCTCTCAGATTGTTTGTCGCTTCCAGTTTGGTAGGCTCCTTAGTTGTACATCTCGGATTATTAGCTTCTGGTATTTTAAATATAAATGTGCAAGTACCGAAGCCTGAAAATGAACCAATTGAACTAACGTTTATAGATCCCCCGATTCCAGAAGAAACGAAAGAACCTCCAAAACCAGAGCCTCCAGAACCAGAACCTCCAAAACCAGAACCGCAACAGCTAGAGAAGATAGAACCACTGCTACCAGAGCCTGAGACTATTACAAATTCATTCAGCAATCCTGGGGGAAGTAGTGCTAGCAGTACGGTTCCTGAAATATCAGAATTCAAACCACAAGCCCCCCCAAAACCATTAGTTCCTCAAACGCCCAGACCCAAAGTCGAACAAATTGAGCCACCAAAACCGATACAGCCTCCACCTCAAATTGCACCAAAACCAGTTCCTCAACCTCAACCCACACAGGAAGCAAACGAAAATTTACGACGCTTACTTACACAAGAAAAAGATTCTAGAACAAAACCAGAACTTTCCATCCCTCAAACTCCAATTCAGGAACCACAACCCACACAAAAAACAAACGAAGATTTGCGACGCTTACTTGCAAAACAAGAAAGAAATTCCAGAACACCACGAGAATTTTCTCCCGATCCTACCCCGACACAATCACCTAAAGCAACACAAGCAGATAGCAAGAAATTGAGAAGAATCTTAACGGAAAATCCCCCATCTTCTCCGTCAGATACTTTTAATAGCAGCCCCAAGATTGCTGCAAACAAGGATACTTCTTCTCGAAGGAGACGTCGCGATTTCGCAGGTAATAACGAAGTTGCAACAGCACCAACAACTCCTAATCCTGGGACTGGTAGTGGTATAGGTAACTTAACAGGTGATGGTGATGGACGTGCTGCTTGTCGTCGGTGTCGCACAAGTTACCCATCCTGGGCAAAAAGAAAAGGAGTTGAAGGTAGAATTACTGTCGCTCTTGACACAGACTCTCAAGGTAATGTTACCAATGTACGATTAATCAGTTCTAGTGGAAATAACAGATTAGATCAAGAGCATTTGAAGTTGGCGCGTAAATGGAAGCTCAAGTCCAGTTCTAATGGACGAAAGGGAGTAAGGATTGTTACCAATTATGTTTTAGAATGAGTGTCTTACTTGGGTCAAATTATTAGTATTCGTCGCAGGCACGTCTTAGTTTTTCAATTAGAAAACAGTCGTGTCTTTTTATTTATTTTTTACCATTCGCGTTCAGGTTAATAAAGTTCTTGACGTAAATCTTCCCACACTCCCCACACTTTTCCCTCTCAACTCAATTAGGTAATTTTCCATCGGGATAGGAGTAAGCAGGACTAAAGGCTAACTACGTACCAAGAAAAATCAAAAAATTGAACAAATATTAAACACTACGCCTAACACAGGTTGACCCTGTGCAAAATTGCATATAAACTTAATTGCATGGGACAACCAAACTTAACTCAATTAAATCCAATCGCGGCTACATGTGCTTGTTTTCACCTGCGGAAAGCGTCTCGTGCGGTCACGCAGTTGTTTGCAGAAAGCATGAAATCTACCGGGTTACAAGGAACTCAATTTACAATTTTAGTTGCTGTTGCGATCTCTGGTTCATCAAGAATTAGCGATTTAGCAGAAGGCTTAGCAATGGATCGGACTACACTAACACGTGCTTTAAAGCCTTTGGTAAAAAGAGGTTTGGTTGTGGTTGAACCCAGTAAAGATCGGAGAATAAAGGTAGTGAGTTTGACTCCACAGGGATATACTGTGATGTCTCAAGCCATACCATTTTGGCAAGAAGCACAGGCTCGTGTAGTAGAAAATTTAGGTGAGGAAAAGTGGAATATATTGCTAATGTTGCTAGAAACTTTGTCTGAGAAGACTAACATTTCGAGTAAAAGGTGTATATACACATAAATTGTCCGATAAAAAATATTTTGAGGGCGAATTGATGCATAACCAAGAATCTATCAACGAACAAAATTCATCCAGTCTTGAATTAGAAACAGACGTTACTACTGAAGAAGATTTATCTGCTAATGAATTGGTGGGAATTTTTCAATCTAAATGGTGGAAATTTGCTTCGGTTGCCGCAATCTTATTATTATCAGGTGTAGGTTTTGGAGTTAGTCGCAGTTTTGCAGCTAGAGACAAACCAGAAAAAGCTTCAGAAGTCAATATTCTGACAGTTAAAACTACACCAATTAAAGCTGTAAATTCCTATCAAGTTTCCCAAACCTACACAGGAGAAGTTGCTGCTGTCCGTGCGAGCGAACTGGGTTTTGAAAGGTCGGGTGAAATAGTCAGACTTAGAGTTGATCGAGGAAATTGGGTAAAAGCTGGAACTCCAATAGCACAACTTGATACCCGAAATTTATCCGCACAGCGTCAACAGTTATTAGCACAGAAAGCTCAAGCCTTAGCTGTCCTTAAAGAATTACAAAATGGTCCCCGCAAAGAGGTGATAGCTGCAGCACGTGCAGAAGTTCAAGATTTAAAGGATCAATTGCAGTTACAAAGAACTAAAACTTCCCGTCGAGAGTACTTGTATAAAGAGGGAGCTATTTCTAAAGAGCAATTAGATGAAATTTCCTTTGGTGCTGCAGCTTTATCAGATCGCTTAGTTGCAGCAGAAAGTAGATTAAATGAATTGCTTGCTGGTACTCGTCCGGAAAAAATTGCTGCACAACAAGCTGCAGTCAAACAATTAGAAGCCAATATTACCGACGTTGAGGTGAGTATTGCTAAGAGTACAATTAAAGCTCCCTTTTCTGGAACAATTGCAGCACGAAATCTAGATGAAGGAACAGTAGTGAGTGCAGGTCAATCAGTTGTGCGATTGACTGAAAATGCGAAACCAGAGGTAGAAATTGGCGTTCCTGTCATGGTTGCAGAAAAACTGATACCTCGTAGTCAGAAACAGGTACAAATTCAAGGGAAAACCTATTTAGCTAAAGTTGCATCAATTCTTCCTGAAATTAATCCAAATACGCGAACTCGAACTGTCGTTTTAGAATTGGAACAGTCACTGGGACGGTTAATTGCACCGGGAGAGATTGCACGTCTCACCGTACCTCAAAGAGTTGCAAAGCGAGGATATTGGTTACCAGTTACAGCCTTAATGCGTGGAGAAAGGGGATTATGGAGTGTTTACGCTTTGGGTAAAAGTTCAGAAAAAAATAAAAATGAAAAACATAAAAATACTTATCGCGTGGAACGAAGAGATGTAGAAGTCTTACATACTGATAATAATCGGGTTTTAGTACGTGGCTCCCTTCAATCCGGTGACAGATTAATAGTTGATGGAACCCAAAGGATCGTATCAGGTCAATTAGTTGCTAGTTACGAGCAAAGTACAAACCAAGAAATAACATTTCCCTAAATCCCCCAACACTAGGGGACTTCAAGAGTTTTATTCTTTTCCATAATTGGAAGCTATAGAGCAAATCATTCCGGAATTATATTACTTCCCCAATCCCCAATCCCGAATCTCCAACAATGAAACTTCTCTATCGTAATTTTCGCCTACTGGTTCTCGTAATAATTTTGATTTTTGTCTGGGGTCTTTCCTCTTTTCAGGCTTTACCACGTTTGGAAGATCCAGAATTGGTTTCCCGCAGTGCTTTAGTAAAAACTTTTTTTCCTGGTGCTAGTGCTGAACGAGTAGAAGCACTAATTACGGAGAAAATTGAAGACAGAATTACGGAAATTGAAGAGATTAACACCTATGAGTCTACTTCCAGTACTGGAGTTTCTATTATCAGTATCGAGTTATTGGATACGGTGAAAAAGGATGAGGTAGACAATGTTTGGTCTAGAGTCCGGGATAAATTAGCGGATGTTCGGATCGATTTACCTCCAGGAAGTACGGAACCGGAATTAGATGAGATTGATGTTAAAGCCTACGCTTTATTGGTATCTTTGACGTGGAAACAAGATGATATTCCCAATTATGCAATTCTAACTCGCAGAGCAAAGTCCCTTGAAGATGCACTATTAGCGATACCTGGAACGGAAAAGGTAGATATTTTTGGCGCACCAGATGAAGAAATTACAGTTGAAGTCAATTCTGCTCAATTAGCAGCTTTAGGTATAACTGCAGTTGATTTATCCCAGCAAATTCAACAAAGCGACTCTAAGAACTCAGCAGGACTATTACGCACTTCTAACAACGACATCACCATCGAAGTTAAGGGAGAATTAGATTCGATTGGTAAACTACAACAAATACCAATTCGCTGTAATTCTTGTTCGGGGGTAAATAGAGCCCAGTATCAACGATTGGGTGATATTGCAACTATAAAGAAAGGAATTATTCAACCTGCTTCTGACTTAGCATTGGTAAATGGTAGTCCAGGAGTAACAGTTGCTGTTTTTGTTGAGTCAAATTATCGCCTCGATCAATGGTCAAAGCTCGCTAGAGAGAAATTAAATCAGTTTGAACAAGAATTACCAAGCAACTTAAAGTTAAAAATATTGCTTGAGCAAAATAATTATGTTACCGGACGTCTCAATAGTTTAATTTTTAATCTGCTATTTGGTTCTGTTATTTTATTTGCTGTAACCATATTTATGATGGGTTTACAGTCAGCATTAGTGGTACAAGTTTCTTTAATTCTGTCAGTTCTTGCTGTACTTGGTTGTATGAATGCGATCAGAGTTCCCTTACACCAAATGTCCGTTACAGGATTAATTGTAGCTCTGGGAATTTTGATTGATAATGCCATCATTGTAGTTGATGAAGTTCGCAACCAACTTGATGCAGGAGTTCCATTCCATAAAGCTGTAACTGCAAGCGTTCGTTATTTGACAGCACCTTTAATTGCAGGAACTTTGACAACAGTTTTGGCTTTTTTACCTATTGTTCTTTTACCTGGTAGTGTTGGTGAATTTGTAGGGACGATTGGTTTAAGCGTAATCTTAGCAGTTTCTGCATCTTTAGCGATCGGTTTGACAATTACTCCAGTTCTTACAGCCAAATTATATGGATATTTAAAGCGTCGTCAGGAAAGAAGACATCGGGGTAACAACAGAAAAATCAACAAAACTTTGCCATCTTTTCAACGATGTTTGCAAAGTGGATTTTCCAACTCCAGCCTTACTCAAACTTATCGTCACACATTAGATTTCGTATTTGGGCGTCCTGTGATAGGTATAGCATTATCACTTATTTTGCCATTATCAGGATTTATATTATTTTCAACTTTAGAAACTCAATTCTTTCCACCAGCAGACCGAGACCAAATGCAAGTAGAGTTGGAGTTACCCGCATCCGCTTCTTTGCAACAAACTCAATCGGTTGTCAGACAGGTGCGCTCAAAATTTCTCGAATATCCAGAAGTTTCAGATGTGCACTGGTTTATTGGTAGAAGTGCTCCTAGCTTTTATTACAATATTATTACTTCCCGTGAAAGCGAATCTAATTTTGCTAATGGTTTGGTGCAACTAAAATCGATTGCGACAGATGATCTAATTCAAAGGTTGCAACGGGAAATGGATCGAGAATTCCCCAGTACGCGGATTTTAGTGAGACAATTGGAACAAGGACCACCTTTTGCAGCACCTGTGGAAATGCGGATTTATGGTTCTGACATAGAGCAATTACAAAAATTTGGAGAGAAAGCAAGGGAATTGTTAGTACATATTCCTAATGTTACTCATACCCGTGCAAGTTTAAATGAAGTATTACCGCAATTGGGTTTACGTGTGGACGAAGAATCAGCTCGGTTAAGGGGATTGGATAATACAAGTATCGCCCAACAGTTGGATACTACCCTGGAAGGTGTTCGGGGAGGTTCAATTCTTGAATCTACAGAAGAATTACCCGTACGAGTACGTTTGTCAAATGCAGATCGAGGAAATTTAAACCAAATTAAATCTTTAGATTTACTATCACCGGGGGGAAATAGAAATTCAACTTCTAGTTCATCAAGTTTTGGTTCACAAAACTCTAATTCACAAAACTCTAATTCATTAAATTCAACTCCCCTATCAGCCCTAGGTACATTTGAACTGGAACCGAAGCTTTCTCAAATCACCCGTTATAACGGACAACGAGTCAATACTGTTCAAGCCTTTATTCGAGCTGGTACCCTTCCAGCAAATGTTTTAAACGAATTCAAGCAACAATTATCACAAAACTTTCAACTTCCAGCAGGTTACAGCTACGAATTTGGTGGTGAAGAAGAGGAAAGCAGTAATGCAATGGGAGGACTGTTTTCTACTCTCGGTGTATTAGTTGTATTAATGATAACAACTTTAGTTCTGTCTTTAGGTTCCTTCAGACTCGCTAGTTTAATTGGTGTCGTTGCGATTTGTTCTGTTGGTTTGAGTCTTTTGTCTGTATGGTTATTTAAATATCCCTTCGGCTTTAACCCAATTATTGGTACTATCGGTTTGGTTGGGGTTGCAGTAAATGACTCCATCACGGTACTTTCGGCTTTAAAGGAAAATCCAGATGCACGCAGAGGAGATCGTAAAGCCATACGCGAAGTAGTTGTACATGCTACTCGCCACGTACTAACAACCACCTTTACAACGATGAGTGGTTTTATTCCCTTGATTGTATCAGGTGGAGGATTTTGGCCTCCATTAGCCGTTGCGATCGCGGGTGGTATTGGTGGAGCAACAATTCTAGCACTCTTTCTCATCCCTTCAGCTTATTTATTGATAATTCCCAAAAGAAAGATTCAACCAGTGAAGAGATATCCGTTAATAGTTAACAACTAACTGTTATATGACATTTTTCTCTTAGTACTCCACCACATTAATTTTGAGAGATTGATGATTTACTGAATTTTTTTAGATCGTTAGCATTCGTCTTAGACAAGTCCCAATTTTCTTGCAATACCAATTCGATAAATCATTGCAACAGATTCTCCGGTAGAGACGTTGCA
>JGI1201J43222_100089_pt1 | contig 34275 bp, 22 predicted proteins | sample MastesBC008_FD_43222 | JGI IMG/M metagenome (IMG submission 43222) | reverse complement strand
ACCAATTACCAATTACCAATTACCAATTACCAAAAAATAATGGCGATGTATAATCGCCAATCATCTTACTATTGATATATCAATTCCCTATCTGACCTAATATGGAGATAATTCCAGAATACATCCCATAATAAAATACAAAAGAAATATTACAGAAAAAATTCCAGAATTAGAGCCGACAATCAGAACCAAGAATAGATGTTGAATTGATACTAAAATCCAACTCCAGCGAAACCACTAGCTAGAGTTCCTAGAACATTACCCAATATCTGAAGCACAAAAATAGCTAAGATTGGGGATAAATCAATTCCTCCCAAAGGTGGAATAAAAGACCGGAAAACATTTAAGTAAGGATCTGTGACCTGACTTAACGCTGCAAATGGTTGGTTATACCAGTCTACGTTGGGGAACCAAGTTAAAAGAATCCGGATGAAAAGGAGTAGGGAGTATAAGGATATAAAAGTAGACAGGGTAGTAAACAGTAAATTCATGGATGAATCAGTTTCCTGCTAAGTGTCAAAAGATGTCTTATAACAATTTTAATTTAGCCGATGCTGCTATGGTTTTCCTTAACTTTATCAGCAATTAGCGTAATATACTGCGATTGGGAGCAAGAGAGCTAATCACGAGCAATCGAAGCTTTATCATTATTATCTCTTTCCCGGTCATCATTTACATTACCCAACTGCTGACGCACATCGTCAATTGTTGCATTTAGCTGAGCAATCTTATCTTCTAGTGATCGCCGAGCTATTTCCATATCTAAATCATTACCATCTGCGGGAGACATTTGGTGTATTTTTGCGGACGTTTCTCGACCCCGCAAAGGTCTATTTTTTACATCTAATTCTTCTTCGCCAGGGGATAAATTATCGCGTCGCGAAGCAAATATAGCACCAACAATACCTCCAACTACACCGCCGACTAATGCGCCAGTCAGAAAACCACTACCGAAACCATCTCTTTGACTCATATTCTTAAGCCTTTAAAAAACACTGTAATTGTTAGAAAATTGCTCGCCAAAAAATAGATATCCCAAAAAATTAATTACCAAAAAATAGATTCCCAGAGAATTGATTATCGGAAAGTTGATCGTCAGAGAATCGCCGAGCGGAAAATCTACACTACTTTTCCGTAATGGTGCATGGTAGTTCATGTTCCAAAAATGCGATCGCCTGCATCTCCTAAACCTGGCACTATAAATCCTTTTTCGTTAACGATTTCGTCTATTGTGGCAGTGTAAACTATCAAACCGGGATAAGCTGCATTTAGTTTTTGCAAAGCTGGAGGAGCTGCGACAACAGATACAATGCGTGTTAATTCCGGATTGATTCCCCTGTTTACTAATTCTACCATTGCGGCCATGATAGAACCTCCAGTTGCTAACATTGGATCGGTAATCAGCACCCTAGTTTCGGGATGAAGTTTTTCTGGTAGTTTGTTTAGATAGCATTCAGGCTGTAACGTCTCTTCATTGCGTACTAAACCCAAATGATAGATTGATGCTGAAGGTAAAACTGTTTGAGCCCCCTCTAGTAAGCCCAAACCAGCTCTAAGGATAGGTACAACAGCCATTGGTACCTCTGGGTCTACCAGGGTAACGTTAGCATGTTCTAGAGGGCCTTCTACCGTTAAATCTTGGGTTGGGAGCCATTCCCTTACAGCTTCATAACTTAACCAACGTCCCAATTCGGTAATAGCACTACGAAATAGCGCCGGAGGAGTTGCAGCATTACGAGCTATTCCTAGCCAGTGCTTAATTAAAGGATGGGGTGGAACATAGACACGCAATTGTAGCGTCATAACACAGAAATAGCAATAAACAGCGCATAAGGACTGAAACAGTATAACAACTTGGGAGATCAACGCAAAAACATAGGCTCAAAAAAATCAATTTTTGTAAACACGTAATATAAGCTACTTATTTATTCTCTTTTATTATGTATTATCACTAATAAATTATCATTTTAGGTGGGATTTATTGAGAATTTTCCCCAATGATTGAACATCAAGTCATATTTGTAATTTCCTAAACTTGGCTCTCCAATCCAAAAAAATCCCACAGTTCGCTGCATATAACTAAAAATCCAAATGTATCCCTGAAAACTATTGCTATTTTTTCTCATTAGTAGTTGACATTTTTTCTCAATCAAGATTATATTGATAATTAAGTGTTCTCCTCTCTTTAAGGATCGGCAGACGGGATTAGCCAGCAGAAGCAGGCTCGTCCCTCTTTTTTTGGGTTGAGAGAGTAAAGTATTTTTTCTTACCTGATTGCATAAAATATTCAATACATATTTTCTTTTATTTTCAATACTAAGATGAATACTATACATATATGCTTAGATGATAGTACCTACTTTAAATTATTCTGATATCTTTGTTTTCCCGGTGAAATAGCATCTTTTGTAAAAGATTAGCTAGCAATAATAAACGTTGTTTTTTATTTTTTACAGTGTATTGAATCAGAGTCCATAAAGTATAAAAAGCTTCTTTTTTTTAGCTTGAGCCTTAGGCTGATAAAATAAGCTCTCAGATTTTTAAACTACTCTCGTTTATGATTCACCGGTCTGATGCTCAAGGATTTGGGGTAAATTCTACATTTGATGTCATAGTTGTCGGTTCCGGTATTGGTGGATTAGTAACAGCAACTCAGCTAGCAGCAAAAGGTGCAAAGGTTTTGGTGCTGGAAAAGTACATCATCCCTGGAGGAAGTGCAGGTTATTTTCAAAGGGAAGAATATCGATTTGATGTCGGGGCTTCCATGATTTTTGGCTTCGGTCAGAAGGGGACCACAAATTTACTAACTCGCGCTCTTGCAGCTGTTGGTGTCAGTCAAGAAACAATCCCCGATCCCGTTCAGGTTCACTATCATCTTCCAAATGGATTAGACATAAAGGTACACCGGGACTATCGAAGATTTTTACGACACTTAATTACGTATTTTCCCGATGAAAAAAAAGGGGTAAAGCAATTTTACAATCGATGCTGGGGGGTATTCAATTGTCTTAATCAAATAGAATTACTTTCTTTGGAAGAACCAAGTTATTTAATGAGGGTATTTCTCCGCAATCCTTTTGCTTGCTTCGGTCTTTTAAGAAACTTACCTCTAAATGCAGGGGACGTAGCACGTCGTTACATTAAAGATCCCCTACTATTAAAATTTATTGACATGGAATGTTACTGCTGGTCTGCAGTTCCCGCACAAATGACACCAATGATTAATGCTGGAATGGTATTTTCTGACCGACATTATGGTGGTGTTAATTATCCTAAGGGGGGAGTTGGACAAATCGCCGAAAAGCTAGTAAAAGGTTTGACTGAGATTGGTGGTCAAATACAATACAACGCTAAAGTTAAGCAAATTATCACAGACAAAGGTCAAGCAATAGGCGTAGAGTTAGCAAATGGTAAAAGTTACTATGCTCGTCGCATCGTCTCCAATGCTACCCGCTGGGATACTTTTGAGAAATTATTACCACAGATCGAATTGCCAGTTACTGAGAAAAAATGGCAGGAAGCCTATGAAAAATCACCCAGTTTTTTGAGTATACATTTGGGGGTAAAAGCAGAAGTTCTTCCACCGGGAACGGAATGTCATCATATTTTGCTCTTAGAATGGGACGAAATGAGAGTTCCGGAAGGTACTATTTTTGTCTCGATTCCCACTTTGCTGGATCCGAGCTTAGCGCCGAATGGTTATCATATAATTCATTCATTTACTCCAGATTTAATTAATCATTGGTCTGGTTTAACTGATGCTGAATACCAAGAGAAAAAAGAAGCTGCTGCTTGGCGAATCCTTGCAAGGTTAGAAACACTTTTTCCAGGTTTGGAAGCTGGCTTAGATTATATGGAAGTTGGAACACCACGCAGTCACCGTCGATTTTTGGGTCGGGTGGATGGTACCTATGGTCCCATTCCCCGGAAAAAATTACCAGGTTTGCTGAAAATGCCATTTAATAGAACGGTAATTCCAGGACTTTACTGTGTGGGGGATAGTACTTTCCCTGGTCAAGGTTTAAATGCTGTAGCGTTTTCTGGTTTCGCATGCGCTCATCGTATTGCTGCGGACTTGCGACTAAAACAAGTATAAATACTGTTGATGTATCAGAGATAAGTTTTTCTACCATTGCTCAGTGTTTATAGTTACTAATTCTCAGGGATTAATATAAAGTTAGGGTTAAGAAATTAATTTTCCCCGAAAATAAAACTTGTTGTTAGAGTTACAATTTTCGACAAAGTCTACGTTGTTAGATAGTTAACTTGATATTGAAAATACGAAAATAGCATGTATTTATCCGATGGCAAAATTATCTAAAATTATGTTTTTTTGATAAAGCTAATGTATTAATCAACTAAGCGTATGTATACTACTGTTTAGATGTATTAGTAAATACACAAATATCATATACATAATTTCTAGGGTTTCTCAAATTCGGCTAGTTTTTAAGTAGAAAGATTGCATATAAAAGTCTACCCTGAGAGTAAAATTAAACTTAAAATTTTGCCTTTCTAAATTGTTTGATACAGGAGAAAGAGTTTTAGCTTTACCATTTGTTTGTAAAGCTAACTATTCAGAAATTTTTGAATATAGAATTTTGAGTAGCAAAATTATTTTGTATCAAATCTGGGTGTTTTCAATATTTTACGTTTTTAGTCATGCTTATGGGATTGGGGTTAAGGGATTGAGGATTAAATCGAAAATATTGTAGGTCTAATTCCTTGTGTTCTACCAATAGTTTTTGTTGTTCCTTGTTACGCTACATTACCTTTTGTGTACCCAATTTTTATTGAGTTCAGTATTTTAAATTCAATTCTGCTCGGACTTAATTCCTTAAGGTTTAGCTATTCTAGAGTTAAATTTTTTAGAGTTAAAATTTTTTAGATTGAAAATTTCTTAGATTTCAAAGTTTCTAGAAGTTAACTTTTCTAAAATTTAATCCTTCTAGGATTTAAATTTATTTGAATTTAAATTTATCTGAAAGTGAATAGTTTTGTGATTCCTAGTAGTAAAAGATAGCGTATTAAAGTTAAAAGTATGAATTTGAATAAACAAAATAGCCTAATAGATGATAGCTCGATAGTATCAGCAACAAAAGAACAAATTTCTTCTGACCTGGGGGGAGAAGCTATTATTCTCAATCTCAAATCAGGGGTTTATCATGGTTTGAATGAAGTCGCAGCAAAAATTTGGAATCTCATTCAAAACCCAAAACCTGTTGGTGATGTTAGAACAATTCTTTTGGAAGAGTATGAGGTAGATTTTCAGCAGTGCGATCGCGACCTAAAGGAACTACTCCAGGAACTTACAAAAGTAGGACTAATAGAAATTAATAATCAACAAGCATAACGCTGCGCGCAAGTCATTGGCGTCAGTCTTCTCGTAAGAGTAAGTCAAAAGTCATGCGTATGTCCTACGGACACGCTGAGAACGCGCTACGCGTATGACTAAAGTCACGCTAATGCTAGCAAAATAGACCGCGCCCATAGGGTGATCGAAAGTTTACAAATCATAGCTTTTAGGATTTACCGATATCCTAACTTTATTGCGTAGTGCTATGACCTACAGCGAAGGAAATTCCAATACAAGTTGATAGATAAAATCTGTCCCATTTGCTTTTCCAAAGATTTTTTTACCCTACCCTATAAGGAATAAATTTCCAAGCTCTGCAAGGTTCTATGAAACAACTGTATCAGTTACTTAAAACAGGATATAAAGAGCGCAAAGTCTTATTGATGACATCAATTTTAATTGCAGCTATCCGTTTGGGACTGTTGTTATTACCTTTTCAAAGATTGTTAAAACTGCTCGACCAATTTAGTCAGCAAAATAACACCGTCAGATTATCAGTCAGAAAAATTTTGTGGTCGGTTAACGCTGTAAGTAGCCGTATTCCTGGAATCAAATGTAAATGTCTCGCACGAGCATTAACTACCCAGGTCTTGATGAAACGTTACGGACATACGTCAAAATTACAAATCGGTGTCGCCAAAACAGCACAAGGAAACCTGGAAGCTCATGCTTGGGTTGAAGTTGGAGGTGTAATAGCGATTGGAAATATCAGGAATATTTCCCGCTTTATTCCACTATCGTCACTTGAAGGAGTCAAGCAATGAGCGCTATTGCAGGTATAAAGTACCTTGATAATTCGCCATTAGACTGCGCAGATTTAGTTCTGATGTTGAATACTTTAGCCCATCGAGGACCAGACGGTGCAGATATCTGGGTTGATGGAGATATCGGTTTGGGACATCGAATGTTGTGGACGACTCCAGAATCCCTAATTGAAAAACAACCTTTGGTAGATCGAGTTAGGAATTTAGCGATCGCAGCAGATGCGCGCATCGACAATCGTGAAGAGTTAATTTCTCAATTAAGTTTAGATGGTTTCAAGGGAACGGGGAACGGGGAACGGGGAACAGAAAAATTTCCTAAAAATTATGGTGACTGCTATGATTCCCCGAGCGATCGCCCATTAAATCAAAATGACTCTGGTTTGAAACTAGTTACAGATAGCCAGTTAATTTTAGAAGCTTACAAAAAATGGGGTGAAGATTGTCCGGAGTATCTTATTGGTGACTTTGCTTTTGCACTTTGGGATGGATCTAAACAGACTCTATTTTGTGTGAGAGACCATTTTGGAGTCAAACCTTTTTATTATTATCAATCCGATCAAATATTTGTTTTTGCTTCGGAAATCAAAGCTCTTTTATCTCTTCCTCAAGTTCCATGTCGGCTAAATGAAACTAGAATTGGTGACTATTTAACATTGATGATGGAAGATAAAGCGATCACCACTTACAAAGACATTTGGCGTTTACCCCCAGCCCATAGTATGGTTGTAAGTCCCAATGGAATTCGTATTCGTCAATACTGGGAACTCGATCGTAACAGAGAAATCAAATTATCCTCTGAAGAAGAGTATGCTCGGGAGTTTAAGAGGATTTTTACAGAAGCTGTGCGCTGTCGTTTGCGTAGTGCTTTTCCGATCGTTAGTCATTTGAGTGGAGGGTTGGATTCTTCTGCTGTAACTTGTGTTGCACGGGATTTATTAACTAGGACTGAAGATTCTCCCGCTGATAATAAAAGAATTACAGATAATAAACTTCATACAATATCAAGTATTTTTGAAAAAGTTACCGAATGCGATGAAAGTCCTTTTATTAACGCAGTATTAGAACAAGAAGGAGTAATACCCCACTATGTTTGGGGTGATCGGTTTAGTCCCTTATCAAATCTGAGTAGTATTTTTGAATATGAAGATGAAGCCTTACTCGGTCCCTCCCATTTTTATCCTTGGCAATTGAATCATAAGATTAATGAATTAGGGTTACGTATTAGTCTCGATGGTTTTGATGGGGATACTACAGTTAGTCATGGAACGAAAAGATTAAGCGAACTGGCTTATCAAGGAAAATGGGAAACTTGTATTCAGGAATCTAAAGCTATTAGCAAGCATTTCGGTGGGGAAGCTTACCGCATATTTCGCACCCACTGTTTACCATATCTCCAAAATTTAGCTCGAGATTGGCGCTGGTTCGGCTTTTTATCTGTAGTTGGGAAGATTCACAAAGAGTTTGGTGGTTCGCGCAAGCAATTAATTATTCGTTATGGAGTGAAGCCTTTAATTACAAGCTTAATATCAAATTCAAGATTAAATTCAAAATCAAATTCAAAATTAAATTCAAAATTAAATTCAAAATTAAATTTAAGAACTAACCCAATAACTAAATTTATCCCCAAACTGCGACTGGAAAAACTTTATCAGAGTTTTGTAGATAATTCCGTCGGGGATATTTCGGATAAATCTATTAACCCTTTAGTTAAAGAAAAATTTTCCCGTCGAATCGGTTTATCAGAGCGCATCCAGAAACTAAATTCCTCTACAAAGCAGTTTACCAACCTTAGAGAAGAACATTACTGCAGTCTTAACCAAGGGATATTAGCTTACACCTTAGAACAGATTGACCAATATGCTGCGAGGTTTTCTATCGAAGCAAGACATCCATTTATGGATAAAAGGCTGATTGAATTTTGTCTTGCATTACCTGCAGAGCAAAAATTAGCTGGAGGTTTTGGACGGATAGTAATGCGTCGTGCTTTAACAGGTATTTTGCCAGAAAAAGTTCAATGGCGCGGAGGAAAAGCAGATTTAGGACCTAACTTTATTGATGGTTTGCTAGTACGCGATCGCCAAATCCTTGAACAAGTAATGTCAGAGAAAGTAGCAAATCTGGAAAATTACATCAATATGGATTTTTTAGAAAGCTCGTATCAGCGCCTAATTTCAACAGGTAAAAAAGCAAGCGATCAGGATTGCATGACAGTTTGGAAAACGGTAATTCTCGCCCTGTGGCTAGAACATAAACAAGTTTCATCGTAGAAATCGTAATTCTTAACAAGTTTCAATCATCAATATTTCTTGGCAGGTTTTAGCTTTATTTCCCTGATTTATATATTTTCCATCATTTAGCTATACCGTAAGTCCAAGCATCAGAGGTGTATGCGAAAGCAAACCAAACAAACTTAAACTTTAAATTGAAAAGGAGATTTTCTGATGAAGAAACAGTACAAAAAGCCAACATTATCTACCCACGGAAATGTCGAATCAATTACTCAAGTATTAGGTAATGATAAGATTGAAGATTTTCTCATTTTTAACGGTACTGTTGTAGGCACTAGTGATGATTCAATTGACTTTGACTCTGATAAGCATAAGCCTTAAGGACGAAATATACTAATAAGCTAAATGAATTCATCAAGTTAAAATGAATTTACTCTCAATTAGAATGAATATTTAGAATAATTGAGTTAAATAAAACGGGTGAATTCAATATCGCAGGGATGTCAATAATATTTGATTTATCCCTGTGTTAGCTTCAAATATTTTTAGTGACATAAAAACAACACAAACTATCATTTTTAATGAAATTATATCAAGCTTATAACTTAAATATTGCTTCGGAAATACCTTTACCACAGTTGGTTGAAACTAAAGGGAAACCAGATGTATTTATCAATTTAAATAAAACAGATGAGAAATTAGAACACAATGGTAGCGATCGCTGTCAAGGAAGCATACCCGGAATTGGTAAATTTCTGATTCAAAATGGACGAAAAATATTAGTTAACCCAGAGCCAGGCGTGGAAATAGATCGACTGGGTATAGTTCTAACTGGAGCTGTTTTATCTGTAATTTTGCGACAAAGAGGTTTTTTAGTTATACATGCAAGTTGTGTGGAAATAAACGGCAATGCAGTTGCTTTTATGGGTGCTTCTGGCTGTGGTAAATCTACAATTGCAGCTACTTTTTATACTCATAATTATAGAATTTTGAGTGATGATATAATGCCAATCAAAATTACTCCAAATTCGGCAATAGCTTTACCTTCTTATCCATCTTTTAAACTATTTCCAAAATCTTTAATTTCTTTAGGAGAAGATACAAAAAAATTATCTTCAGTTACCCATAAATCACTCAAGTTATCATATAATTTCACTCAAAAGTTCCAAGAGAAACCTTTAAATATACAGAAAATATATGTATTAGCTAAAGGAAAACAACATGCTATTAAAAATCTCAAACCCCAAGATGCATTTATTGAGTTAGTACGCCATACCCGAGCAATAAATCTCATGGATAGTTCGGAAAGCATGAGCAAACACTTAAGTATGTGTAGTCAGTTAATTCAAAAAGTTAGTTTTTGTCGCTTTACTCGCAAACCTTCACTAACTGACTTACCCAAATTAGTCAAAATGGTGGAGGATGATTTGACACAAGTTAATACAAGAGTATTAGCTATTTAATTAATTAATATTCACTAATTAGGTATTGCAGGTGAAGTTGTTTAAAAAACTCCGCAATAGTAATAAAGTTTTATTTGATTTACGAAAAATTCTAGTACTGATATGGCAAGCTTCTGGTTATTGGACCTTAGCTTGGATAATTTTATTACTATTACAAGGACTATTACCTGTTTTTTCTCTTGCTCTAACCCGCCAAGCAGTTAACACTTTAGTCATAGTTGCAGGAAAAGGTACTTCCACAGCAAATATCTACCAAATTTTGATACCAGTAGGTTTAATGGCTGCAATTTTGCTGCTGGGAGAAATTTTTAATGCTGCTGCAGAATGGATTCGTACAGTTCAGTCAGAATTATTACAAGATTATATTAATGGTTTAATCCACAAACAATCGGTTACGGTTGACTACAGCTTTTATGAATATTCAGAATATAACGATAAACTAGAGCGAGCTAGGGAAAAAGCCAGTGGGCGATCGCTCGCTCTATTGGAAAATATTGGTAGTCTCCTACAAAAAACCATAACCTTATTGGCAATAATAATTGTTTTGCTGCCCTATGGCTTATTGTTACCAATTGGTTTAGTGGTTAGTGCAGTTCCTGCATTTTATATTCTGATTCATCTCAATAAAATCCAATACAAATGGTCGCGACGTACTACCACCACCCGACGACGCCTATCCTATTACGATATGCTGCTCACAAGTAATACTACTGCAGCAGAAATCAGGTTATTTGATTTTGCCAATTATTTTCAATCTTCCTACCAAAAATTGCGTCAGCGATTGCGGACTGAACAACTTCAGTTATTAAAACAGCAAACCATAGGTCGTTTTGGTGCAGTAATTCTAATATTGCTGCTTACCGGTGGTGCACTGCTTTGGATGGGAAGACAAGTTTTGCTGGGAATTTTTACTCTTGGAGACTTAGCCTTATTTTTCCAAGCATTCAATCGCGCTCAAAATATTGTTAAAGCTATTCTTAGTAATTTAGGAAAAATTTATCGTCACAGTTTATTTGTAAGTAACTTATTTGAATTCTTACAGATACAACCAAAAATTATCGATCCACCCCATCCAGTTCCCATTCCATCAGTACTCGAGCGGGGAATTCGGTTTCGACAGGTTACTTTCTCCTACCCCGGAACCCAAAAACCTGTATTGAAAAACTTTGACTTAACCTTACCCGCAGGAAAAGTTGTAGCCATCGTTGGCGATAATGGTGCGGGGAAAAGTACTTTAATCAAGCTTTTATGCAGATTTTACGACCCCGATACGGGAAGCATTGACCTAGATGGTATCGACTTGCGCGATTTTCGGGTTAAAGACTGGCGTCGATTAATTACAGTTTTATTTCAATCACCAATTCCCTACCATACAACTGCAAGTGAAAACATAGCTTTGGGTGATATATCCAACACCTCAAGCCAAGCAGATATCAAAGCAGCAGCAATTGCATCGGGTATTCACAATAAAATCACGAGTTTACCTGCGGGATATAACACAATGATGGGTAAATTATTTCCAGAAGGTACGGATTTGAGTGGGGGAGAATGGCAACGTTTAGCACTCGCAAGGGCATTTTTTAGACGTTCCAGAATTATGATTTTGGATGAACCCACCAGTGCAATGGATCCTTGGAGCGAACAGGATTGGCTAGAACGTTTTCGTAGCTTAGCTCGCGGTCGTACAGCGGTTGTAATTACCCATCGCTTTACCCTTGCAATGCAAGCAGACATAATTCATGTTATGCAATCGGGTCAAATTATGGAATCAGGTAGTCATAACGAATTACTCAAACAAGATGGATTTTATGCTACCTCCTGGCGATCGCAAATGCAGACTAGTAGTCTGTGACATTAACCTTGATAGAGCATACAAGTTTCGCTAGTCACAACAAATACAGCTTCTATTTAATTGAAAACTCAGGACAACAGATAAAGAAGTTTTATAAACAATACTTATAAATTTTCCCTAATTACTAAAAAATCATATTGAAACCATATATGAGTATCTCCAGGGATTTTGAAAATGATTTCTTATGAAGAATTAAATGCACAGCAGGAAGTGAGTGAAAAAGATCCTTTTACTTCAGAGCGCTATCAGCAGTTCTATGGCTTTTTCCCTGCGAATGTAGAAACTGTATTGGATATTGGATGTAATACTGGGAGAGGAGGTCAAGTACTTAAAAAACTAAATCAAGAACTGAAGATTTTTGGTTTAGATTGTGTTCGAGACCGATTAAATAAACTTCCCAATACAATTTATGAGCAAGGTATTTATGGATTGTCAACAAATATACCTTGTGACGACTATAAGTTTGATGTTGTTGTTGCTGGAGAATTTATTGAACACATATCCCCGTCAGACGTAGATCGAACTTTAATAGAAATATTTCGAGTTTTGAAAATAGGTGGGAGATTTTTACTAACTACTCCCAATCCTTCAGATTTAAAAAAGAGAATTCGTAATGAAAGTGTTTTAGGTGGAGCTCATATTTCTCAACATTTTCACGATACTTTGAAATTAAAACTGAGAAGCACGGGTTATTCACGTATTAAAGTATATGGCAGCGGTAAAGTAACAAGATATCTTGGTTATTATTTTCCCTATCTACATGTTTATGGTAGTTACCTGATGATAGGAGATAAAAAGTAAAAAATTTTTCAATATATTGATGTTCCCAAAAAATAAATTGAAATTTAAGTTGTAATTTAGCTTCAAATTCAAGGTATTACTTCGAAACTTAGCTTCGAGAGTTCAGAATGGTGATGAGATGAAAGCATCATCATACCCGTGTGCAGAATTCTATAAAAATATTTTTATATGCAACTATTAGCTGATTCAGACCTCGAAAAACAGAAAATAAATCTTAGTCGCGATATTAGCCCCGAAATAGAGTTACTGTTATATGCTCTATATCCCGAAGTTGAAGATCGCACCCTAGAGGAAATTAAAGTCTTAGCTCAAAAACCAATTGATTGGAAGTTTTTTCTGAAAACTGCTTATCGACACGGAGTCGCACCTCTTTTATATAGCCGTATCAATAATAACTGCCCAGAATATATTCCCGAACCCGTTCTCAGGGAACTTCGGAGTATTTTTCATGCTAATGCCCAGAATAACTTGTTTATAACTGGGGAACTAATAAAAATTTTATCCCTATTACAAAAACAAAATATAACTGTATTTCCTTATAAAGGACCAGTTTTAGCAAATTCAATCTACGGTAATGTCGGTATGCGCCGATTCTGCGATTTAGATATCATGGTACAACCCAAAGATATTTTTGCAGTTAAAGAGTTACTAATTTCTCTGGGATATCAACCCAAACGAAAAATGAATCGGGCTCAAGAATTAGCCTACCTGCGATCGAGAAATCAACATACCTATGATTTTATTGACGAACCCAAAAAAATTCTCATAGAAGTTCACTGGCGTTTAGGACCAAAAGTTTTTACTGATATCAAGCCAGATGATTTTTGGAATAATCTAACACCAATTAACATCAGTAATATTACTACTTTAACCTTACCCCCTGAGTATTATCTGCCCATTTTATGCGTCCATGGCTCGAGACATATCTGGACAAAATTAGCTTGGTTATGCGACATCGCAACACTCATTTATACCAATCCAAATTTAAATTGGGAAAGAGTTATTCACAATTCCGAGAAATGGCAGTGTAAAAGAATACTTTTTGTCGGCCTTTTACTTACAATAAATCTGTTTGAAGTGAATTTACCACCAGAAATTTACCAACAAATCAAAAGTGACAAAATCATAGAAAAAATTATCCCTCTTGTTTACGCTCAATTATTTGACAAGGTAAGAACTTCAGAGAAATTTTTGGGGAAAACTCTTTATCACGTACAAACAAGAGAGCGCTTACAAGATAAATTATTGTACTTACAATCTTTTATTCATTGGTTCAAAACCACTAGCATGGGATTGTCAATTTAAGTATCCCAGCAGTTCGAGTATTATCAACAACATTAACATTGATAGATTTATTTCAAATCCAACAAACCTTCTTCCTTCAACTTTGGATTAAATCGAACCTGCATTTTTAGACCTCGTGCTTCTAAAACTTGGAGAATTTCTGCTTCTACTCTTCGCGCTACACTTTTGAGAATTTTCACTTTGGCGATTTCATCATTAGCAGGATTTTCATAATTCGCCTGCTCTTCTGGGGTAATTTGTAATTTTGCATCTATCGGTTGGGTCCATTTTGGTTTCTCATCTCCATTCCCTAGAGGGATACTACCATTTTCTTCAATCCAAGCTTTCTCAATATTTTCTAAAATAGAACGACTAGGACGTTCGATAGTTTCAGCTTTTAACCAGTAACACTTTTGTGGTTGTCGAACTAAGCACTGCTTTAAACTGATAAAAATATTCCGAGAATAACCAACAAATTGCAATACTTTTTCAGCATCAAAAATGGCATATACTCCTATTTTGCCCTGGTATTGCTCTGGTAATTGACCATTTTCATCAATAAAAGAAATATCTGTTAAATCCCTTAAAGCAGGTACGTTGGTTTGAGCTTGCATAGACTTAATGTGAGATTATTTTAATTTACTTTAAATAACTTTAAACAACTTCAACTTATTTCAAAATTGAATTTACTCGCTAATTACTTTTTGATAAATCGCACATAGACGACTGGGTTTAAAAATCTTGGCATTAAACATGAAGTTTGGTGGCACATTGACGATTAGATAATCATCAGATTTGTGATACTTTTCAAATTCTTTAGGCATACCTTTAGGTGTATTTATACTATATGGTACGGGTTGAAATAGTAATTCCGTAAATTTTATATCCTTGCACTTGAGTGTTTGGCAAATTTGTCCAATAAAGTTTTCACTATTTAATAGATTAAAAAGGATTTCTTTTGCTTTTGCATCCAGTACAAAGCTTCCATCAAAACTTTGAATAATTTTTAAAGCCATTGTAATTATGGTGAAAATCAATTTAGGAATTATAACTGAAATGATAATTATTTAGTGACACAATTTGCATAGTTTAATTTTTGCGAAGTATATGAAGATTTTAGTCTTATATGATTAAGTAATAAGGCACTCAAGAATCAGCTATTAAAATCTACGCGAAGTTAAGATTTATGAAAAATAATATATTTTACTAAAATCACAAAGGCTTAAATTTTTACAAAGTAGACAATAATCGCCATTTAGCAACTACCAATATTTATAAAATTGACTATTTATTCAACTATTAAATAATTATTTTGGGTTACATTATTGTCTCATTTTTAATTTAACTAACCGGATAATATTTATATGCTTATGTGATTGAATATAAGTTGATTGAAAATATAAATTTAAAATCATATCCTCAAATAGTATCTTATAATGAGATAACACACGTGATAGACCATCTAAATAGATATAGATTTAGCTGGTAAAGCTTAGATTGAAAATTTTTGCTATATTTGAATCAAATGGTTTTCTCTAGCAGCAATTATCCAAGTCGATCCCTTTACAAACACTAATCCTTTAATACCAAAACAAATTTTTTCAAAAATCCATATCAACGTTCACGGAATAAAGGCTTAATAAAATATTTATAACTGCTTAAAAGTACCTTAATAAATCAAGTCTGGCGATGTATCTCCATGCCACGGCAAAAATATTTTTTGCTTCAATCGTACCATTGGCAATATCAATGCTATATTAGTATCTCTAGTAGTGTGTGTAAGTATTAATATCCTTTGTAGGAAGTAATTGTGGCGAATTCAAAGTCTGCTCTCAAGCGCGCTCAAATTGCAGAACGCAATAGACTGCGGAATAAAGCATATAAATCCGCAGTTAGAACTTTAACGAAAAAGTTCTTAGTTGCTGTAGATAATTATGCAGCAAATCCCAGCCCAGAATCAAAACAAGAAGTCAACCAGAGAATGTCTGAGGCTTACAGCAAAATCGATCGCGCAGTAAAGCGTGGAGTTTTCCATCCCAACAAAGGTGCCAGGAAAAAATCCCGATTGGCGAAAAGATTTAAGTCTTCAGTACCCGAGACAGCCACAGCATCTTAAAGTCATTGACGAATAATCGATATTCATTTAGTTGCTATTCAATTTTTTCTAGCTCATACCCCACAGCTAGAAAACAATGGTCTATATTAAGTGACAGCTAAGCTCATGACTAAGATGCAGCTAATTGACACTCACGTTCATATTAACTTTGACTTGTTCAAAGTCGATTTAGAAGAAATACGTTCCCGGTGGCAAGAGGCGGGTGTTGTACGTTTGGTGCACTCCTGTGTAGAGCCATCGGAATTTTCTAGTATTCAGGAAATAGCTAATCGCTTTGACGAAGTTAGTTTTGCAGTTGGACTACACCCATTGGATGTTGATAAATGGCATGATGGGATGGCAAATCAGATATTGTCCTTAGCAACGAGCGATCCCAAAATTGTTGCGATTGGTGAAACTGGGCTGGACTTTTACAAAGCCGATAACTACGAACAACAATATTTTGTATTAGAGGAACAGTTGGCGATCGCGACGGAATTAAATTTGCCTGTGATTATCCACTGTCGCAACGCAGCAGAACCTTTAAGAAAAGTTTTAGCAAAGTGGCGAAATTTAAAAGGAGAACGTCTGCGTGGCGTAATGCACTGCTGGGGAGGTAATCCGGAGGAAACTCAATGGTTTTTGGATTTGGGCTTCCACATCAGCTTTAGCGGTACGGTCACTTTCAAAAGTGCCAAACAAATTCAAGCTAGTGCAGCAATGGTTTGGGATGAAAGGCTGTTAATTGAAACTGACTGTCCATTTTTAGCTCCGGTCCCCAAACGCGGTCAAAAGCGTAATGAACCTGCTTACGTACGTTTTGTTGCAGAGCGAGTAGCAGACATCAGAGGACAAACAGTAGAAGCAATAGCAAATCAAACAACTAGAAATGCTTGCGAACTGTTTGGATTAGTGAATCATAAACTTTGAAATCCTAAGAATTTGAAGCCTTAAAAACTTTGAAACTTGAATTTGAAATCTGAAAACTCTTGAAACCCAGTTAAATCAAACGTTCAAAATTCAACCCTTCGGCTTAGAGAAATTATGATATTATTATTTATTCCAAATGATAAAGCTTGCGCCATAATAATTAAGGGAAGCAAAATATAACAGATATTCCCTCATTCAGATTGCTATTTCCTTGTAAGTCCATGTATTCTCTACAAGTGAACGCAATTGAATGATAATGATGTTTTTGTACAAGCTTGAGTTAAACTATTGCTCTAGGCCACAATCCAATTATACAAATCTTTAGCAAATTATTAAACATAATTGCCTTGTGAGTAGAAACTACCCGTATGCGAAGACTGAGCGCGGGATGCGAATAAAGAGGTGAATATTCTTTTCCGTTAAACAATGAGGATGAGTATAAATACATACTATTAACATCAAGGGGTCAGAATGGGGAAGTGAGGAAAACCAAACATATTCTCAAATCGGTTGAGGAGTGGATTTTGGGTGTAGCGCCGAAAAAATCCGCCTTGGCTCAATTTGTTAGCGTTTGGGGAAAGCATACCCTTGCTACAATCGCGAACGACATAATTTAATCGCTTAATCGCTCCATTTTGTCTGTTCCGGGCGTTCAGATAATTTGGTGCCCGAAAAAAAATCAAGTAATTGCGTTCTTGTTTAACCAGGTTGACAAAGGTAGAGGCATGACGAACGAAACAATAATGGAACCCGCCTTCCTGTTGCCCGACTTAATTGAAATCCAGCGATCTAGTTTTCGTTGGTTTCTAGAAGAAGGGTTAATTGAGGAGCTGAATTCTTTTAGTCCCATTACAGATTATACTGGCAAACTAGAACTGCACTTTTTAGGTCAAAACTATAAGCTCAAAGAACCGAAGTACAGTGTCGAAGAAGCCAAACGACGCGACAGCACTTATGCTGTACAGATGTACGTGCCGACTCGTTTAATTAATAAAGAAACAGGGCACGTAAAAGACCAAGAAGTATTTATTGGCGATTTACCCCTAATGACCGAACGTGGAACGTTCATCATTAACGGTGCTGAAAGGGTAATTGTTAACCAAATTGTCCGATCGCCTGGGGTTTACTACAAATCGGAAATTGACAAAAACGGTCGACGAACTTATTCTGCTAGCTTAATTCCTAATCGGGGTGCATGGCTCAAGTTCGAAACAGACCGTAACGATCTGGTGTGGGTACGTATAGATAAAACCCGCAAACTATCGGCACAGGTCTTACTTAAAGCCCTAAGCTTATCAGATAACGAAATTATGGATGCCTTGCGCCATCCAGATTACTTCGAAAAAACAATTGAAAAAGAAGGGCAGTTTTCTGAAGAAGAAGCCCTAATGGAGTTATATCGTAAGTTACGTCCCGGCGAACCCCCAACGGTTTTAGGGGGACAACAACTGCTAGAATCCCGCTTTTTCGACCCCAAACGTTACGATTTAGGACGTGTAGGACGTTATAAACTCAACAAGAAATTACGCCTACAAGTCCCAGAGACAGTAAGAGTTCTGACTTCCCAAGATATTTTGGCAGCAGTCGATTACTTGATTAACCTTGAGTATGACATCGGTTCCACCGATGATATCGACCACTTGGGTAACCGTCGGGTTAGAAGTGTTGGCGAATTATTACAGAACCAGGTCAGAGTAGGTTTAAATCGTCTAGAGCGGATTATCCGGGAACGGATGACCGTATCAGACGCCGAAGTTCTCACCCCTGCTTCATTGGTGAATCCTAAACCTTTGGTTGCTGCAATTAAGGAATTTTTTGGTTCCAGCCAACTGTCACAATTCATGGATCAAACCAATCCATTGGCGGAATTAACCCACAAACGTCGTCTTTCGGCTCTAGGACCAGGTGGTTTAACCAGGGAACGGGCTGGCTTCGCCGTACGAGATATTCATCCCTCCCACTACGGACGGATTTGTCCGATTGAAACACCTGAAGGTCCCAACGCTGGGCTAATTGGTTCTTTAGCAACCCACGCCAAAGTTAACTTGTATGGTTTCTTAGAAACTCCTTTTAGACCTGTAGAAAATGGGCGGGTAAAATTTGATTTGCCTGTGGCGTACATGACTGCAGATGAAGAAGATGATTTGCAAGTTGCTCCAGGTGATACTCCTGTAGATGAGAACGGTAATATTCTTGGCGATATCATCCCCGTACGCTATCGCCAGGATTGGGCAACAACTACACCAGACCAAGTAGACTATGTAGCGGTATCTCCAGTACAAATTGTATCTGTTGCTACAAGCATGATTCCCTTCTTGGAGCACGACGATGCAAACCGTGCCTTGATGGGTTCAAACATGCAACGGCAAGCTGTACCTCTACTTAAACCAGAACGCCCATTGGTTGGTACTGGTTTGGAAGCTCAAGCAGCGAGAGACTCCGGGATGGTGAAGGTATCCCGTACTGATGGGATTGTAACCTATGTAGATGCAACTGAAATTCGAGTACGTCCGCCTTCTCCAGATGGTAGTGACGACAGGGGACAACCTAAAGAAGCTTTAACTGCAGCTTCCTTGTTCAGTAATCCTCCCGCAACATTGACCGGTACTCCTAAACCCAGTCCAAACGAAATTGTCTACAAACTTTCTAAATATCAACGTTCCAACCAAGACACTTGTTTGAATCAAAAGCCTCTGGTACGTGCCGGTGAAAGAGTAGTTGCCGGACAAGTGTTAGCTGATGGTTCCTCCACAGAAGGTGGAGAACTGGCACTAGGACAAAATATCGTCGTTGCTTATATGCCTTGGGAAGGCTACAACTACGAAGACGCAATTTTGATTAGCGAACGCCTAGTACAAGATGATGTTTATACTTCGATTCACATTGAGAAATATGAAATTGAAGCAAGACAAACCAAACTTGGACCAGAAGAAATTACTCGGGAAATTCCTAATGTTGGTGAAGATGCTCTGCGTCAATTGGACGAACAGGGAATTATTCGTATTGGTGCGTGGGTAGAAGCTGGAGATATTTTGGTTGGTAAAGTCACCCCCAAAGGTGAGTCAGATCAGCCCCCAGAAGAAAAACTTTTGCGAGCCATTTTTGGTGAAAAAGCAAGAGACGTTCGAGATAATTCTCTGCGAGTTCCCAACGGCGAAAAAGGTCGCGTAGTTGATGTACGTTTGTTTACCCGCGAACAGGGTGATGAATTACCCCCTGGGGCTAACATGGTAGTCCGGGTATATGTAGCCCAGAAACGGAAAATTCAAGTTGGCGACAAAATGGCAGGACGCCATGGAAATAAAGGAATTATTTCCCGGATATTACCAATTGAAGATATGCCTTACTTGGCAGATGGCTCTCCTGTAGATATTGTCCTCAATCCCTTGGGCGTACCCAGCCGGATGAATGTTGGGCAGGTCTTTGAATGTTTACTGGGTTGGGCTGGTCAAAATTTGGGCGTACGTTTCAAGATTACTCCCTTCGACGAAATGTATGGGGAAGAATCATCTCGCCAAATTGTCCATGGCAAATTACAAGAAGCCAGGGATGAAACTAACAAAAACTGGATATATAACCCCAAAGATCCGGGCAAAATCGTAGTATACGATGGGCGTACGGGAGAACCATTTGATCGCCCTATTACCGTTGGTGTGGCTTACATGCTGAAACTGGTACATTTGGTGGACGATAAAATTCACGCTCGCTCCACAGGTCCTTACTCCTTGGTTACTCAACAACCCTTGGGTGGTAAAGCACAGCAAGGCGGTCAAAGATTTGGAGAAATGGAAGTATGGGCGCTGGAAGCATTCGGTGCAGCCTACACCCTGCAGGAATTACTCACAGTTAAATCTGATGATATGCAGGGACGTAATGAAGCTTTGAATGCGATCGTAAAAGGTAAAGCAATTCCTCGTCCCGGTACGCCAGAATCCTTCAAAGTTTTGATGCGCGAACTGCAATCCCTTGGACTTGATATCGCAGTGCATAAAGTCGAAACACAAAACGATGGTAGTTCTTTGGATGTAGAAGTGGACTTAATGGCAGATAATAGTTCTCGCCGGACTCCACCCCGTCCAACTTATGAATCCCTCACTCGCGAATCTATCGAAGAAGAATCATAGAAGTATAAAATCCTACAAGGTGGAGTAAATTAAAATCTTCCACCTTGTAGATAAATGCTTAATTCTTCGCTGAAAAATCCCTGTGCTGTGAGCTTTTCGATTCAAAGTTTATTTCCAGAAATTAACTGCAAGAAGATTAGGTTTTACTTTTAAGTTTTGATTTTGAGTATTAATTTTGAATATTAATTTTGATTCTGATTTTGATTTTGAGTTTGAGTTTGAGTTTGAGTTTGAGTTCTGCTCAGTTTTAAAATTTTGCCCTCCTCACAATTGAATAATCCTCCTAGCACGGCGAATTTATCATCCCGTGTTCCTTCATGAAGTCACAACTCAAGTTGGAGAATACTAGACACATGAGACATACCCAGAATAATCAGTTTGACTATGTAAAAATCGGTTTAGCATCACCAGAACGCATTCGCCAATGGGGTGAAAGAACATTACCTAACGGTCAGGTTGTAGGTGAAGTCACTAAGCCAGAAACAATTAATTACCGGACCTTAAAGCCAGAGATGGATGGCTTGTTCTGCGAGCGGATTTTTGGTCCGGCAAAAGATTGGGAATGTCACTGCGGTAAATATAAACGGGTACGTCACCGGGGAATAGTTTGCGAACGTTGCGGTGTAGAAGTTACCGAATCGCGAGTACGCCGCCATCGTATGGGCTACATCAAGCTGGCTGCACCTGTAGCTCACGTCTGGTATCTCAAAGGTATTCCTAGCTATATTTCTATTTTGCTAGATATGCCCCTCCGGGATGTGGAGCAAATTGTCTACTTTAATTCCTACGTGGTACTCAGTCCTGGAAATGCTGAAACTTTGACCTATAAACAGCTTTTAACTGAGGATCAATGGCTAGAAATAGAAGATCAAATTTATAGCGAAGATTCTCAACTTGAAGGAGTAGAAGTAGGTATTGGAGCCGAAGCACTGCTGCGCTTACTGTCCGATCTAACTCTGGATCAAGAAGCAGAAGGTTTGCGAGAAGAAATTACCACAGCCAAGGGTCAGAAGCGGGCTAAATTAATTAAACGTTTGCGGGTAATCGATAACTTTATTGCCACCGGTTCCAAGCCAGAGTGGATGGTAATGACTGTAATTCCCGTTATTCCACCGGATTTACGTCCGATGGTACAGCTAGATGGTGGTAGATTTGCTACTAGCGATTTAAACGATTTATACCGCCGGGTAATTAATCGTAATAATCGATTGGCGCGTTTGCAAGAAATCTTAGCACCAGAAATTATTGTCCGTAATGAAAAACGGATGTTGCAAGAAGCTGTAGATGCTTTGATTGATAACGGTCGGCGCGGACGAACCGTGGTTGGAGCGAATAACCGTCCGTTAAAATCTTTGTCAGATATTATTGAAGGGAAACAGGGACGTTTCCGACAAAACTTACTAGGTAAACGGGTAGATTACTCCGGACGTTCAGTAATTGTCGTTGGACCCAAATTAAAAATTCACCAGTGTGGTTTGCCAAGGGAAATGGCAATCGAACTGTTTCAACCATTTGTGATTAACCGCCTCATTCGTAGCGGTATGGTCAACAATATCAAAGCTGCTAAAAAACTGATATCAAGGGCTGACCCCAGCGTTTGGGATGTTCTTGAAGAAGTGATTGAAGGACATCCGGTCATGTTGAACCGAGCGCCAACACTGCACCGTTTAGGAATCCAAGCTTTTGAGCCAATCTTAGTAGAAGGAAGAGCAATTCAGTTGCATCCGTTGGTTTGTCCAGCATTTAATGCTGACTTTGATGGCGACCAAATGGCGGTACATGTACCCTTGTCTTTGGAAGCACAATCAGAAGCGAGATTATTAATGCTTGCTTCCAATAATATTTTATCGCCAGCAACCGGGACACCAATTGTAACACCTAGCCAAGATATGGTTTTGGGTGCTTATTATTTAACAGCGGACAATCCTAAAGCAAAGAGAGGTGAAGGAAAATACTTTACTTCCCTTGATGATGTGATTCTAGCTTTCGAACAACATCAAATCGACTTACATGCTTACGTATACGTACGCTATGACGGAGAAGTTGAAACAGACAAGCCAGATACAGAACCAGTTAAAGTTCACGAAAACAGTGATGGTAGTAGAACTTTAGAGTACAAGTTCCGCAGAGTCAGACAAGATGGCAATGGTAATTTTATCTCTCAGTATATAAAGACAACACCTGGACGGGTAATTTTCAATAAAGCTATTGAAGAAGCGATCGCCAGTTAAAGGTTACGAACATAAAGGCTAAAGTCATACACCAATGACCTTAGCCAAAATTGTTACTTACAGTTTTTGAAGTTAGAGTTTTTTGTCGTACGTATTCAAGTTTTTCAAGGGGCATTCAAACCAACAGAATGTGGCAAATATCACAGAAGTGACCTTTAAGGTAATACTCAGTTATTAACTCGTAATCAAACCACTTACAAATGTACGAGCTTCCATCCTAAATTTATTGAGATTATGCAGTTAGAGTCTTAGCTGCACTAAATTATCTTGGGGATCTGCTTACTACAAACTACTTCTGTGTAGTGCGTGCAAATTACGAATAATTTCTTCGCTGTTTTCTTATAGTTCCTTAGCTCTGTCGAGCAAATTATCAAATGTGGCAGTTAGTTAATACCCGGCGAAATTCTCTATTTTACCCGTTCGAGGAAAAACAGAAAAGTACAAACACAAACAAACTTATCTTTATATCTATCACTCAGCAAAAAGTAACAAGTAATAGCTTTTCCAAGTTTTTGCTTGGGTAATTTTAGTTGATGGACAGTTCACTATTTACTAATAACTGACTAAGGGAACTCGGACTTATGAGTAACGAGCAAAAAATGATTTTTCGCAATCGTGTAGTTGGTAAAAAGCAACTTAAAAAGTTAATTTCTTGGTCTTTTACGACCTATGGTACGGCACGCACGGCCGTGATGGCAGATAAATTAAAAGCTTTAGGATTTCGTTACGCTACTAAAGCCGGAGTTTCCATCAGTATCGATGATTTGATGGTGCCTCCATCCAAACGAACTTTACTGGATGCTGCAGAAGCTGAAATTCGAGCTACCGAGGAACGTTATCAAAGGGGAGAAATTACTGAAGTTGAACGATTCCAAAAAGTTATTGACACTTGGAATAATACCAACGAAACTCTCAAAGATGAAGTAGTTTATAACTTTGAGAAAAGTAATCCCTTGAATTCGGTATACATGATGCAGAACTCTGGGGCAAGGGGTAATATTTCCCAGGTTCGACAATTGGTAGGTATGCGGGGACTAATGGCAGATCCCCAAGGACAAATTATTGCCTTACCAATTAAAACAAACTTCCGGGAAGGACTTACTGTTACCGAATATATTATTTCGTCTTATGGTGCGCGCAAAGGACTAGTAGATACAGCATTGAGAACTGCTGACTCTGGTTATCTTACCCGTCGCCTAGTAGACGTATCTCAAGACGTAATTATTCGGGAAATCGACTGTGGTACTAGTCGGGTTATTCCCATACGTCCGATGAGAGAAGGCGAGAAAATATTAATCCCTCTGGCTACACGTTTGCTGGGACGCGTAATCGGCGTTGATGTCATACATCCCAAAACCAAAGAATTAATTGCCGCACGTAATACCCCGATTTCTGAAGAACTGGCGAGTGAAATTGAAAAATCTGGCGTGCAGGAAGTGCAAGTTCGTTCTCCTCTTACCTGTGAAGCTGCTCGTTCGGTATGTCAGTCCTGCTATGGCTGGAGTTTGGCACATGCCAAGATGGTAGATTTGGGTGAAGCTGTAGGTATTATTGCTGCTCAAAGTATTGGTGAGCCTGGAACCCAGTTGACCATGCGTACTTTCCACACTGGTGGTGTATTTACTGGTGAAGTTGCTCAACAAGTACGTTCAAAAACTGACGGGAAAGTCGTCTTTAAGAAAAAATTCCGTACCAGACCCTACCGTACCCGCCATGGGGAAGATGCGTTGTACGTAGAAACTAATGGTAGTTTAGTTATCGAATCAGCAAGCGGTCAAACATCGAAAGAGATTTCGATGACCCAAGGTTCAACTTTATATATTGTTGAAGGTCAGCAGGTAAAACAAGGTGAACTATTGGCAGAAGTTGCCTTGGGTGCGCGCGGTACTCGTGCCAATACAGAGAAAGCTGTGAAAGACGTGGCTTCTGACTTGGCTGGAGAAGTTAAGTTTGCCGGAGTAACTTCAGAACAAAAAACTGACCGTCAAGGTAATACTACCACTACTGCTGCACGAGGAGGACTAATCTGGATTTTATCTGGGGAAGTATATAATCTTCCACCAGGAGCCGAGCTGGTAGTGAAAAATGGTGACAGAATTGACACCAATGGCGTGTTGGCAGAAACAAAATTAACAACAACCCATGGAGGTGTAGTTCGCTTACCGGAACCAATTCCTGGTAAGTCAACCAGAGAAATTGAAATTATCACTGCTTCGGTAGTCCTAGACCAAGCAAAAGTTACCGTACAAAGTCAGCAAGGTCGTAATAATTACTTAATTACCACTGGAAATAATCAATCCTTCAATTTGCGGGCAACTCCTGGAACCAAAGTTCAAAACGGTCAAGTAGTTGCGGAGTTGATTGACGATCGCTACCGCACCACAACAGGAGGTTTACTCAAATATGCCGATGTTGAAATCCAGAAAAAAGGTAAGGCAAAACAAGGTTATGAAGTAACCAAAGGTGGAACCTTACTGTGGATTCCTGAAGAAACCCATGAGGTAAATAAAGATATTTCCCTCTTACTCGTAGAAGATGGTAAGTATGTAGAAGCCGGAACAGAAGTAGTTAAAGATATCTTCTGCCAAAATAGTGGTGTAGTCGAAGTTACCCAGAAAAATGATATTCTCCGAGAAGTGGTTATTAAACCTGGAGAACTCTTAATGGTCGACGACCCTGAGAAAATCATGGGTAAGGATGGCTCATTTGTCCAACCAGGTGAGGAAATCTTAGGACAAGTCGTTTCCCAATTACGTTACGTTGAATATATAGATTCTCCCGAAGGTCCGGCAATTCTAACTCGCCCAGTGGTAGAGTTCCCCGTTTCTGAAAACCCAAACGTTCCTTCTACAACTTCAGTCAGTCAGCAAACAGGACGTTCAATTCAATTGCGAGCAGTGCAAAGACTGCCCTATAAAGATGCCGAACGCGTTAAATCTGTTGAAGGTGTCGATTTAATGCGAACTCAGTTAGTGCTGGAAATAGAGCAAGATAACGAGCAAGAAATCAATACTACTCCCCTAGCTGCGGACATTGAATTGATTGAAGATTTAGACAACTCAGAAATCCAGCGTTTACAGATGGTAATCCTCGAATCATTGGTGATTCGACGCGATATAGCTGCTGATGCAACCCAAGGTAGTACTCAAACCAAACTAGAAGTAAAAGACGGAGATACAATTACACCTGGAGCAGTGGTCGCACGAACTCAAATTCTTTCCAAAGGGGGAGGTATTATTCGTGGAGTCCAAAAGGGAGTAGAAGCAGTTCGACGTTGTTTACTCTTGCGTGAAAATGACACCATCACCAAGCATATTAATGCGGAACCGACGATAAAAGTTGGCGACTTACTTGTTGAAGGGGCTCCTATTGCAGAAGGTATATTTACCGAAGAGTCTGGACAAGTTGTTCATGTCAGCAAAGCCGCTGCAAATGGTGATAGCTCGGCACTAGCAACCCAACAAAGCACCATAACAATTCGTGTTGGTCGTCCATATCGAGTCAGTCCCGGTGCTGTCTTGCAAATAGAAGATGGTGGTCTGGTACAACGTGGTGATAACTTAGTGATGCTGGTTTATGAACGAGCTAAAACTGGGGATATCATCCAAGGTTTGCCCAGAATTGAAGAACTTCTAGAAGCGCGCAAACCAAAAGAAGCTTGTTTGCTGGTACGCAGAGGAGGAGAAGTTAAATTTGTTTATGGTGATGGGGATGAAGTAATTGCAGTTAAAGTCGTTGAAAGTAATGGTGTAGTTACGGATTACACATTAGGTCCCGGTCAAAACTTAATGGTCGGCGATGGTGAAATTGTAACAGCCGGACAGACATTAACTGATGGACCTGCAAATCCCCACGAAATTTTGGACGTATTCTTCAGTCTTGGCTCAGAAGACGGTACCTACGCTTGTGCTAGCTATGCTCTGGAAAAAGTCCAAACATTCTTAGTAAATCAAGTACAGTCAGTTTATCAATCCCAGGGTATTGATATTGCCGACAAACATATTGAGGTAATTGTTCGTCAAATGACCTCAAAAGTACGTATAGATGATGGTGGTGACACCACAATGTTACCTGGAGAATTGATAGAACTACGCCAAGTCGAACAGGTAAATGAAGCAATGGCAATTACTGGTGGTGCTCGTGCAGAATATACCCCCGTGTTGCTAGGTATCACTAAAGCATCTTTGAATACAGACAGCTTTATTTCTGCTGCATCATTCCAAGAAACAACTCGTGTACTTACTGAAGCCGCAATCGAAGGTAAGTCCGACTGGTTGCGCGGTCTGAAGGAAAACGTAATTATCGGAAGACTGATTCCTGCAGGTACTGGTTTTAACACTTATGAAGAACCCAGTCCAATCGATGATTACCCCACAGATCTCACCAGTAGTGTCTTGGATGAGGTTGATGACCCAATGGATATGGTGTTAGACGATCGTACTGCTCGTGCTTATAATTTAGACTCGCCGACCCTTACTGAATCTGGATTTATGTCTCCGACAATGGATAATTCAATATTAGGTGGTGAAGATGAATTGATTCCCCCAGAAATTCAGGATTTAGGAGAAGAGCGGCAAAACAATAATGATTTCCCTGGTGGAAGCAGTTTTAACTTTGGTGACTTTTCCAGCTAGGTAAATATTTTTGTAATTTGAAAAAGCATTCTCATAATAAGAGAATGCTTTTTTCTTACTTATGTTCTGTGTAATTAAAAAATTGATATATCGCACTATAATTTTGTCTCACATAAGATTATTTAGTCTTATGGAAATACTTAACCAACGCTTGAGCCATGGTTTTATAAAGACTTACATTTGACATTATTCGGAGTAAAAAACATATAATTTTTCACATTAGGTAGATTTTTTTTGAGTCAATAAATTATTAAATTCATAACTATTGCCTAAGTTATATGCTCTACATATCAAGACAAAAAACTAATTAACTATACAAATTTTTATCCTGTTATTTTTAATCCTAATCATCAACATAGAGTATGTTAGTTGAGTACAGTACGGCAAACTTGAGATACATCTATGTCCTTTATAAACGTTTTGTCACGATGAATTAGTTTCTATGTTTGCAAACATAAGATGTACAAGATTTATTTTTATCGAGTAGGAACTGCTATATATATTTTTTCAAAATCAAAGGTAATTAATGGCTTGCTGTTTGCGTAGCGTAGCGTTAGCTAAAAAAGTAGAGTTACGTAAATCTAGAAGCCACAAAGCTTGCAAAACAGTTATTTCATACCTTAGTTTCTAATCTACCTAGCTATATTGCAAACTAAAGTGCAAGGTTTTTGAGACTGTAAATGTTATTTCCTTGCACTTGTTTGACACGAAAAAACTTTAAAACCTAACCTGTATTACTTTCTAGTATTATTCAGCAAGCCCTAGTTACTTTACAGTATTAGTAGGTTTGATTATGAAACACTTGTTTGTCGCTAGTAGTTTGGCATTGAATCACGAAATAAGATTTTTATATGACTGTATTTTCAAAATTAATGCTTTTTTTTAACTTCAAATATAATAATTATAAATAGGTAACAGCTTACTTAAAATAATCAGATAAATCTCTATAAGTAGCTTTTTTTAGAATAAAAATACTAATGATGTGAAATACAAGAATATGATTAATTTTAAACCACAAACAAATAATTTAAACCTGCCATCAAAATAGTCTGAGTAATATTATTTTTCATAGTTGAATTTTTATCTTGAAATATTAGCTTGCAAGGTAATATACATAGTTAAGTAAATATTAATACACTTATATTGTTATACTTTCAAAGTAATATCAATAATATCTTTCAATAATCTTGAAAATAATAAGTAGTGATTCATTCAAAACTATAGTAAGCCAATTGTAAAAATTTCGTAAAGAATGCAAAGTAACCTAAGATAATTGAATGCTGTATCTGAGATAGTGCCACCTAAATTATTGTTCCAATGATTTCGAAGTTTACAAACTAAACAAATCAGTATGTTTTTCAAGCAAAAAATGCGTTAAAATTAAGATACTAAAGTACGGCGCACTCTAACTTACCCAAGTTTATCAATGTAAAGTTATAAACAGAGGTAAATAATTTAAATATAGTATGTCCCCAATTAGGACATATCAACTAAGTCAAATAAATTGTTAATTTCCCAAATATGGGTACCAGAAACTAAGATTTTGATATATAGCGTTTGTACAACTAATAGCTCATGAATTACAAGGATAGGTAAAATTTATACTGTTATCCCTTTTGATGAATGAATATAGTGTGTGGCACTAGTAACAAGTACACCCATTTACAAATACTTTTTTGAAATTGGGAAAATAGTCAGAATAGAGCATATCTAATACAACCTACATTTAGTTTGCACTCAAAAACTAAATGTATAGTAAGTAAATTTTTAACCTAGATTAACTAACACCATGTGCCCTCAAGCCATGGAAGTTTTAAAAAAATACAAGTTAAGCTAGATAACAGAGTTCAAAAAAGCTACTAAAACCTCTTTTGAGGAAGGTAAGCAATATTTTGAATTCAGGTGGGTATATATTAAAGTTGGCATTGTCCTTACTCCATGCTGCGAATCATCACTCAGCAAGCAGATGTAATAGCTGAACTACAGCGGATCTGCAATCGCACAAATGACGAACAAGTATTTCACAAGGAAGCAACAGTAAAAGAAGTGTTGCAATCTGTGAAATCTCAAGGTGACAAAGCTCTGCTACATTACACTGCAGAATTTGACAAACAAAAATTCACTCCTGAGGAACTGCGCGTTAGTGGCTCAGAACTAGACATTGCTTATCAGAAAGTTAACTCAGACTTGCTCGAAGCAATTAAACTAGCGTGTCGGAGAATAGAGGCTTTTCACCGCCAGCGAGTCCCGAAAGATTGGGTGCACTTTGGTTCGGATGAAATTGTGCTAGGCAAGCGTTATACACCAGTAGATAGTGCAGGTCTGTACGTTCCTGGTGGTCGAGCCGCTTATCCAAGTACGGTGCTAATGAATGCGATTCCAGCAAGAGTTGCTGGTGTCGAGCGCATAGTAATGGTAACTCCACCAGGAGGGGACAATGGGATTAATCCAGCAGTGCTAGTTGCAGCACAAGAAGCTGGTGTTAAGGAAATTTATCGTATTGGTGGAGCACAGGCTGTAGCGGCTCTTGCCTATGGTACAGAGACAATCCCCAAGGTCGATCTAATAACTGGACCAGGTAATATTTACGTTACCTTAGCGAAGAAACAGGTCTACGGGACCGTAGGCATTGATTCTTTAGCAGGACCAAGTGAAGTACTAATTATTGCAGATAAAACAGCCAACCCGGTCGACGTAGCAACTGATTTGCTTGCCCAAGCCGAACATGACCCGATGGCTGCGGCAATATTGCTCACGAATGATACGGTGTTGGCAAAAAATGTACAAGTAGCAGTAGAAAGACAACTAGTCGATCATCCAAGGCGTACCCTTACAGAAAAAGCGATCGCTCACTATGGTCTGATAGTAGTTGTGGAATCTTTGCAAGCAGCAGCAGAATTTTCAAATGAATTTGCACCGGAACATTTGGAATTAGAAATCGAAGACCCTTGGGCTTTGTTACCTCAAATCCGCCATGCTGGGGCAATATTTTTAGGTCATTCAACACCAGAAGCTGTAGGAGATTATTTGGCTGGACCAAATCATACATTACCAACTTCCGGAGCAGCCCGTTATTCCTCAGCATTGAGTGTGGAAACTTTTCTTAAACACTCCAGTATTATCCAGTATTCTCATACAGCTTTAGAAAAAGTCGCAGGTGCAATTGACTTATTAGCAACAACAGAAGGTTTACCTTCCCATGCTGATTCAGTCAAACGTCGGATTCGAAAAGAAGAGCGACAAGAAACACCTTCTCCAGAAAATAATACTCAGTCGGAATTTCGAAATCGAGAAACAGAATAAATAATTATTTTTTTAAGTTGGAGACGTGGAATTTCTGCGTCTCTTTAATTTGCTTAATATTTTTAATTTGCTTAATATTTCTGAGTTGACACTCCCACGTCTAAAAGGAGTGGGTTTTGTGCTCCGAGGCTATAAGCTGGGAGATTATATTTTGCATATTTTGCTATAAAGAGAACAGGAAACTGGGAACAGGCTTGGACGCAGCAAGCTGAACAGACTCTGTGCTCTTTCAACGCGCCATCCGGCGTAGCTACCTCGCAGGGTGCTAATGCTGAGTAAGACAAGAAATAAAAAATGTCCTAACGCAAAAATATAGTGATATAAAGATTGAAATAAATATTATTATCCAAAGACCTTATAGCTAATGTCAGTTTAATTGCTCTATTTATTTTTAATCATGAATAATTTTACATTTGGAAATTTATTGTCTATTTCGAGCGATGCTTAATTCTTAATTTTTTTGGAGACCTTTGACAAAAACTAGTTAATGGCCTCAAACTAAAGTTTAAGGAATATACAAACCGCAGCATCTTTCTACTTTGGCTATGCTTGGGTGCCATAGCTTGTTTTAAGATTACCAATTTGATGTTAGATGTTGGCTCTTACTCTTGAGGAGAAAATAGTGGTGCTAAAGACAGTTTTAGTTGCTCTGGATGGTTCAGAAATATCAGGACAGGTTATTCAGACTTTGCAAGAATTACTACTCCCTTCAAATAGCAAAGTTGTTTTTTGTCACGTCTTTCCACCTCCAGAATCAGAAATGCAGCTAGTCGCAGACCGTCCCCATTCAGAGTCAGCAACTCTTCCTTACGTACAAGTGGAAAAACAATTACAGTCTTACCAAGCCCAATTAAAAGTAGATAGTGAATTGGAATTAGTCAGTGGAGATACAGCTGAAGAAATTATTCGTCTTGCCAACATCTATAAAGCAGATTTGATTGTGATTGGTACTCGTGGTTTAACTGGTATGAAACGAATTATTGAAGGTTCTGTCAGTTCCCAAGTACTTGAGGATGCTCAATGTTCGGTTTTAGTTGTTAAACCAAAATTATACAGGTAGCTGACTGTTTACTAATAATTAACTACTTCGTATTTGGTTAATATAAGTTTGACTATAAATTTGGCCGATCTGAAATTTAGATTAAAGTTATGTATTTTATCGGTAAAAGAATAAACATTACTCTTTTGTCTGGATTTTAAAAGTATTTTAATGAAGTAATTAAGTTAAGAAATCAAGATTTAATTGCATCATGAATGATATTTTCATTCATCTAATAGTCATAATTGGTAGCAACTAGCCTTAAATTTTATTTTCCTTTATTTCATATAAAGTTTATTCTAAATATCTCTGTAGCTTCTTGATAGGTATTGATTACAGGCTGAGCCGCACCTGCGGTGTTTATAAGCGGCGTAGCCGTTCACCGTAAGTGCCCCTCACATCCGCGCCGCGCTTAATGCGTTCAAACGTCGGTGCTGCAGGCTAAACACGTACCGTAAAACATAACAGACCGCGCTGAAACCTGTGAATATAAGTTTGTAACTTTTGTTAAAATTCAGCATTAGCATACGTAAGTATTGAGTGTTCGTTAGCTGCAGCTAAATGAAATGCTAAGTTGCATACAATAGTTATATACTTTTCCAATATCGCAATGAAGCTCATTCAAATGGACTTAAATAAAATAGTACCATAACATCTTGCGTACACTATTTTATACATGTTGTCAATTTTTACTGATATATAATTATTCGAAGTGCTAGTATCTTACTAGCATCCAACTTTAAATACGATACTGTTATATTCTTGTAAACTAACACCGATGCTGCTTAATAACCGCTATCAAGTTTTGCAAACCTTAGGAAGCGGTGGATTTGGGGAAACTTTTTTAGCAGAAGATACCCAAATGCCTTCCTTGCGTCGTTGCGTGATTAAACAATTAAAACCAATAGCTAGTAACCCCCAGGTTTACGAATTGGTACAAGAGCGATTTGGGCGAGAAGCTGCAGTGTTAGAAAAATTGGGAGAAAATAACGATCAAATTCCTAGCCTATATGCTTACTTTCAGTTTAAAGAGCGATTTTATTTAGTACAAGAATATGTGGAAGGTGAGACGTTAACTGCAAAAATTCAGAAGCAAGAGTCTTTATCTGAAAATGAAGTACAAGATATCTTAACCAGCTTGCTACCAATTTTAGAATACGTACACAACCAAAAGATTATTCATCGGGATATTAAACCAGAAAATATCATTTTGCGGCACCGAGATAAAAAACCTATATTGATAGATTTTGGTGCAGTAAGAGAAATAATGGGAACTGTAATTAATTCCCAGGGGAATGCTGCACGTTCGATTATTATTGGTACCCCAGGATATATGTCCAGCGAACAAGCAGCAGGTAGGCCGGTCTACTCAAGTGACCTCTACAGTTTGGGAATGACAGCAATATATCTATTGACAGGTAAAAAACCCCAAGAGTTACAAGTAAACCCAATTACTGGAGAACTTATCTGGCATGAATATGCAGCAGGTATAAGTCCAGGAATGATAGGGGTAATTGATAAAGTAACCCAATATCATCCAAGAGATCGTTTTTCTACTGCGGGAGAAATGTTAGAAGCTCTAGAAAGTGATTTTGTACCTTTAGATCCGACGGTGCATTATGTCCGAGAGCCAGTAGATACTCAACCACCTAGTTTTGCTGTTTCGTCTTCATCAGCATCGCCTGATATTATAAGACAAGATTTATTTTCAACTACAAACATTTCTAGTACGAATAAATCGGACGCTGGAGAAAGTAAAAAAAATCTTATTCTCGGTTTAGCCATAGGGAGTTCAATCCTAGGGAGTTTGATTGGTGCTTCGGTAATTATTGGTTTTATGTTAAATAGATCGCCACAAGTTGTGGAACCAAATACCCAAACATCTATTCAACAACCAAATACAATTCAAAAACCTAATACAATTCAAAAACCTAATACAATTCAACAACCCAATACAATTCAAAAACCTAATACAATTCAACAACCCAATACAATTCAAAAACCCAATACAGAATCTCAAATTTCCGAGACGGCTGAACCTCCTAGTGATGATTACTCTTGGCTTTCTCAAAGATTAGCAAAAAATGTAGATTTGGATGATAAAAGTGCCTTAGACCTAGATATCATGCGAAATTCGGTTTTTGCTCGTCACGGCTATCGTTTTAGGACTA
>JGI1201J43222_100087_pt1 | contig 34401 bp, 29 predicted proteins | sample MastesBC008_FD_43222 | JGI IMG/M metagenome (IMG submission 43222) | reverse complement strand
CATTACCAATTACCAATTACCAATTACCAATTACCAATTACCCAAACCCCGATAAAAATAAAATCGACTGTTCTTTAAATAGAGATACAGTCGATAACAACCCAAGCGGGTTCAAGCTTGTTTTTTAAAAAATGAATTTAAGCTTCTCTATTTAAAAAAGTTTGAATTTGTACAAGTGCAGCTTTACCAATATTAAAAACTGCCCAGCCAGCGGCAATCACAATTGGTGCTAAAACCACCGCTACGCGAAAATCAAGATCCATATCTATTACTTCCTCTTATTAAGCGACATTCAAGTATTGCGATCGAGCCTCATCTTATTGTTAGCCTAACTGAGTACTTTTTCCATAGCAAAATGTTAAGAATATTTACAATACCCAATATGATTTTATAACAAAAGGATCCAGTTATACATCATTAATCGCTTTGATCCTCCCTGTTCGCTAATTCTTAATCCCCAGTCGCCAGTCCCTAATCCCCATTCTTTATAAAACCAAGGTCAGTACCTTTACCAGCATGTACTAAAGCTAGTTTTTGATATTTTTCTGCATGCTCAATTAATTCAGCCGCTTCAGTAGAAGAAATTTGTCGTACAACTTTTCCAGGGATGCCAACAACTAATGAGTGAGGTGGTACATTTTTTGTTACTACAGCACCTGCACCAATAATGCTACCAGTACCTACTCGTACTCCATCAAGAACTATAGCTCCAATCCCTATCAGGCTACCGCGTTCGATGTGAGCGGAGTGTATGACAGCGCGATGTCCAACAGTGACGTAATCTTCTAAGATAGTTGGTTTTCCAGGATCTCCATGTAATATCGCACCATCTTGAATATTAGTAAATTCACCAACTTCAATGATTTCAACATCCCCTCGGATCGTTGCTCCATACCAAATGCTAGCCCCGAATGCAATTTTCACTGAACCAACAACAACTGCGTTTTTAGCGACGAAGGTTGCTTGAGAAATGTCAGGAGAAAACCAGTAGGAAGGAAGAGACACGATAGAATAGAATTAAGGTACTCAGAAATACTGAAAGAATTCCAACCATATAAGGCTGGTAGACTTTAAAAGGGTATCATAGCGTTATATTTGAATCCAATTTAAATCTCGAAATAGTGATTCTAAAATTAATGATTTTAAATTAATGATTTTAAAATAATGATTCTAAAATTAGTGATTTTAAAAATAGTCATTAACTAAGTATCTCTCCGAACCAAATAAGAGTATCATTTTAAACCGAGATTCTATATAAGTAATGAATATATTTTTACCCACTTCACAATGAAACCAGGTTTACAGTATCCAATATTCGGCCCCGAAATAAAGTGTCCCCACTGCCATCAAACCATCCCGGCATTGACACTTACTGATACTTATTTATGTCCTCGTCATGGAGCTTTTGAAGCAAACCCAGAAACCAAAGAATTAATTCATTTGCAGTCAGGTCGTCACTGGCGAAGATGGAATTCCAAATGGTTTAGACAACATACCCATCCTGATGGTATTAGGTTTGAAATCCATGAAGCACTAGACAAACTTTATACTCAGGGCTATAGAGCAACTAAAGTAATTATTGCTACTCGATATCAAGAACTCATGAGTGGCTATTTGGAGCGCAGTAGCCCCTGGCGTTCTGGACAGTCGGAGATAGCTTCAGGGCGACTTTATGGTTTACCAGTTGATTTTAGCCCTGACCCCCAAGAAGAACCACGTTGGAATGTGATCAATTTTGACTTGGAAAAAGAGCCGGGTGTACCAGTACGTTACCCTTACTTCAAGTTGTTTGATTAGCTTTAATGGGGAATGGGGGTAATGGGTTAAGATAGTTACTTTCAGTGTAGAAATGCATCACGCTTCTATTAGGACGGCTAATATTCATCGGGCGATCGCCTTTTACGAACAATTGGGGTTTGAAGTCTGCGAACGCTTCAGTACGGGCTATACCCTTGCTTGTTGGCTTGAAGGACTTGACAGCAGACTAGAGCTAATTGAAATTCCCAATCCCAAACCAGCAGCAGATGCATTTGGAGATGAACATTATGTAGGCTACTATCACTTATCTTTCGATCTTACTCAAAGTACTCCCGACCTACCTAGCTGGTTGACTGATTTAAAAAAACGTTTTGTGGTGGGTGTAGAACAGGATTCTCAATTATTAAAACCCTTGGTTGTACTTTTAGAACCAACACAACAGCAAATTGGTAGTTGTATTTACGAAGTAACTTTTATTGCTGATGCTGACGGGTTACCATTGGAATTCATCAGACTACTGAAGAAAATGACTTAAAAATGAGACAGCACGTCTAAATTTCGATGTATACGAATATTGATTTATGTTTATTTGACCTGTACTGAATTATGATTTCCATAATTACTGCCAGTATCTTTTTAGCATTATTGAAGTGATATATTTACAGAGATATTAACTACTATTCAAGAGTATTAATTTTGTGGCGAAGTTCAATAAGTTTCTGTGCGGAATTTATCGTTCTAAATTTGTAATTTTTCCCGTACCATGATGGTTATATTATTTTTTGTGATTTAACAACTCATGACTAATTGCCAAGTCAATTAAATGTTATAGAATAGATTTTCCGAGATTGAATATTTCAGAGCTAAATATTCAAAAATATCAAAGTATTACAGTTTCAAAAAACTTCATTATTATTATCAGTGACAGAAAAGGTCAAAAAAACAGTATTAGATAATGGTCTTACTGTTCTAACAAAAGAAGTACATACTGCACCAGTCGTAACTGTGCAGATTTGGTACAAAGTCGGTTCCCGTAATGAAGAACCTGGCGTAAGTGGAATCACGCATCAGTTAGAACATATGATGTTTAAAGGCACTAAAAATCGTCCAATTCAGTTTGGAAAATTGTTTAGTGCTTTAGGTAGTGACTCGAACGCATTCACTAGTTACGACCTAACGGCGTACTACAGTACAGCAGAACGGGATAAGTTGGAAGCCCTGTTAATTCTGGAAGCAGATAGAATGCAAAATGCTCTAATGAGTGAAGAATCTCTAGCTAGTGAAAAAAAAGTTGTTATTTCTGAGTTACAAGGCTATGAAAACGATCCAGAGTATCGTCTTGAGCGTTCAGTAATGCAGCAAGCGTTTCCCAATCATCCCTATGGCTTACCCGTGGGTGGTACGGAAGCAGACGTAGAAAAATTCACTATTGAACAAATAGAAGATTATTATCACCAATACTATAGTCCTAATAATGCAGTTTTGGTCATAGCTGGAGATTTTGATACTCCTGAAGTTCTTGGTCGCGTGAAGGAAATCTACAGCAAAATTCCTCAGCATGTAAATCAAGATTATTTAGATCTTGAATTTGAAAACCAAGAAAATTCTACAAGTAATTCTAAGACTTTCATTTCTGAAAATAGTGGAGTACCACCAAAGAAAATTCTACTGCGCGAACCTGGAGCAACTGGACTATTAAAAGTTGTTTATCCTTTAGTAGATATTAATCATCCAGACGTTCCAGTTTTAGATGTTTTAGATTATATTTTGACTGAGGGTCGAAACTCACGCTTAGAGCAAAGATTAATCGAAACTGGGATTGCTACAGACTTAGAAAGTACCGTAGTGAATTTAATTGATACAGGTTGGTATGAATTATTAATAACAGCAGATCCCGAACAAGATTTGAGTAAAATCGATTTCTTATTAACTGATACAATCGCTAAATTATCAGAGCGAGAGGCAACGCCACAAGAGCTAAAACGAGCAAAAGCACAATTAGAAGCAGCAATAATTTTAGATAACCGTGATATCACTTCCCAAGCAATGCAGCTAGCCAACGATGAGATAGTCGCTGGCGATTATAATTATATGGATTATTATCTGGAAGCAATTAAGCGAGTAAGTGCTACTGACGTACAGCTAGTAGCACAAAAATACTTCCAGCAAACACAAAGAACTGTAGGTTTTTTTGAACCAACTCAAACACTGTTACAAAATAGAAGCACAGGGAAATATAATACTCATAAATCAACAAAACTGACGGAGCAATTTTCTCATCAAAAAGTCGTAGAATTTGCAGATGTCGTCAAGTATTTACCTCCATTAAATGGTATAAATATTTCTCTAGCTAGTCAGTTACCAGAAGAATTTACCTTAAGAAATGGTTTGAAAGTCTTGCTTTTGGCTGATAATAGTACCCCAACCATTACCCTTGCAGGATATATCAAAGCTGGTTCAGAATTCGACCCAGAGAATATGTCAGGTTTAGCATCCTTAGTCGCAGAAAATTTAGTCAATGGGACAAAAACAAAAGATGCTTTAACCATTGCTAAAATACTGGATGATAATGGCGCTAGTCTTGATTTTCAAGCTTTCCGTGAAGGTGTGCAAATTCAAGGTGATAGCTTAGCCAATGACTCAGATGTATTACTAAGAACCCTAGGGGATATACTTCAAAATCCAATTTTTCCCCAAAAAGAATTGCAACTCAGCTTTCAACAAGCCTTGGTTGGTTTAAAACAAGAAAGTGACGAACCAACCGAAGTAGCAAAGAAAACTTTTGTTCAATCCATTTACCCTAAGGAACATCCGCTACATGCTTTCCCAACTGTAGAAAGTTTGCAGCAAATTCAACAAAAAGATGTAATTGAATTTAAGCAAAAATACTATCGTCCAGACCGAACAATATTGGTGATGGTGGGAAACTTTGTTCCAGAAGAAATGCGATCGCTAATTGTTACTGAACTTGGTGATTGGGAAACCGAAGGTGAGGCTCCAATTGTAGAGTATCCAGATATTTCAGCGCCACAAAAAATTATTAATTTAAATCCTGTAGTTCCTGGTAAAACCCAATCCATTACATACATTGGTAATACAACTATCAAGCGTCAAGACCCTCAATATTACGCCGCGATAGTTTTGAACCAGATTTTAGGGGGTGATACCCTATCGAGTCGTTTAGGTACAGAAATTCGCGATCGCCAAGGTTTAACTTATGGAATTTATAGCAGCTTTTTGGCGAGGAAAAACTTTGGGACTTTTTTGATCGAAATGCAAACTAATCCAGAAAACGCTAAAGATGCGATCGCCAAAACTCTCCAAGTTTTAGAAGAAGTTCACCAAAAAGGAGTAACACAAAAAGAGCTAGAAACAGCAAAACGTAATTCGATCGGTAATTATAATGTTTCCCTAGCTAACCCAGAAGAATTAGCCCATAGAATACTCAAAAATGAAATTTATGATTTAGACAAAGAAGAACTGCGCACCTACATCGAAAAAATTAATGCTGTTAATCTCACTGAAGTAAATCAGGCAGCACGAAACTTAATTCAGCCAGATAAAATTGTTATAGTCACTGCTGGTCCCGAAATCATTGAAGATTGATTTCCTAACCTCTAGCTGCACTAATTTGCAAAATCGCTAACATTACCCACTGCATACTAGAATCATTTATCACCAGTGTTCTGGCAAAATTCATTTCACCATGGCAAAATTAGGGCATTAGCACTTGGTATTACAGCTTCAAGCAAATCATAAAATAAGTTAACTTAAATATAGATATTGTTGCTTCATTCTTCGCAGAAGAATTACTGAAAAACCTAGCTGCAAAGCGTAATTAATTATTAGTTTCCCCATGAACATTCTTAGCAACCTGCTTTCTCAACCAACTCAAGATAGCCGTCCCAAGCGCCAACGTCGAGGAATAGAAATTAAATCGCCACGAGAAATTGAAATTATGCGACAGTCCGCGAAAATTGTCGCAACTGTACTTAAAGAGATTTCTGAGTTGGTAAAGCCAGGAATGACAACCGCTGATTTGGATGCTCATGCGGAAAAACGTATCCGGGAAATGGGTGCTACACCCAGTTTCAAAGGTTATCATGGATTCCCCGCTTCCATTTGTTCCAGTATCAATAATGAAGTCGTACATGGTATTCCCAGCGCCAAAAAAGTAATTCGCTCCGGGGATGTTTTAAAAGTTGATACAGGTGCTTTTTTCCAAGGCTTTCATGGCGATTCCTGTATCACCATTGCTGTTGAAGAAGTAACTCCAGATGCAGCAAAATTGATTCGGGTTGCTGAAGAAGCCCTTTATAAAGGTATTGAGCAAGTTAAAGCTGGAAATTATTTAATGGATATTGCTGGTGCAATTGAAGATCATGTCAAAGCTAATGGCTTTGCAGTAGTAGAAGATTTTACTGGACATGGTGTAGGTAGAAATTTGCACGAAGAACCTTCAGTGTTTAATTTCCGCACTCGCGAAATGCCTAATGTTAAGTTGCGTGCAGGAATGACACTAGCCATCGAACCAATCGTTAATGCTGGTTCAAAACATACACGTACGTTATCTGACCGGTGGACAGCAGTTACTGTGGATAAATCTCTTTCGGCACAGTTTGAACATACTATTTTGGTGACACAAACTGGCTATGAAATTTTGACAGACAGAACAAAAATTTAAACTTAAAGAAATTTACTCAAAATTAATTAATTTTTGCCAGGTGAGCACTGTTGCTCGCCTTATTTATTTTTGCTGGTATTCCAGTCCGCCACATTATAAGAATATGTACTATATGTAACCCTAGGCACATTTATTTAAATCAAGCTAAAATTGCGGCTGAATATGATTAATAAATTCTAAACACAACCAAGTTTTGTCTTTCGGTTGTAGAATATTGTGCATCTACAAGTACTAATACACTTATATGTTAATTGATTTTTCTTTTTTAGAAAAAATCGAAATAGTTGCAAATAGTTGCAAATAAGATTCCCCCTCTAGAATACTGATTCAGTAATACCAAAACTCTGCTTAGGTGAAGGAGTACAGGAAGAGTCGGAAAAGGTGGAAGAAAAAGAGTTTAAAAAGTTTATACTTACTTATTCTCCCCACATCCCCTCACATTTTCCTCTCCCACTCAATTGATGATTGTTCTTGAGTACTGAGTTTATGTTCTAGATGGTTGGGGCTTTTTGTTTCTTAAGGGTAATTTAGTCAATGAATCTAGTTGATTTAGTTTTTACTCCAGCATTGGAGTTAGCAAAATTAATCCATTCTGGAGAAATTTCGCCACTGGAATTAACGGAAATATATTTAGAACGTATCCAGCTTTTAAATCCGAAATTAGGGAGTTATGTAACAGTAATGGCTGAACAAGCAATTGAAACAGCCAAAATCAAAACCGATTTATTAGGGAATAAAAAAGATTTACCCCTATTATTTGGTCTACCTATTCCCATCAAAGACCTGAATCCTCTTGCAGGTGTTTCCTGTAGTTTCGGTAATGCAGTGTTACAAAAAAATAATATTCCCACATATGATGATGCTGTCATCCTGAAAATTAAGCAAGCTGGAATGATTCCCATCGGGAAAACTGCAACCTCAGAGTTAGGTTCCTTCCCTTACACTGAATCAAAAGGTTTTCCTCCAGCAAGAAATCCATGGAATTTAGAATATACTCCTGGTGGTTCTAGTGGAGGTGCAGCAGCAGCAGTAGCAGCAGGATTAGCTCCTTTCGCTCATGGTTCTGATGGTGGTGGTTCGATACGGGGACCAGCAGCTTGTTGTGGAATAGTAGGAATTAAACCTTCACGGGGTCGCATATCTAATGGTCCAGGAGGCGATCGCTTTTGTGGTGTTGCAACAAATGGACCTTTAGCAAGAACTGTCGCTGATGCGGCTGCGCTGTTAGACGTAATGTCCGGATATGTAAATGGCGATCCGTATTGGTTACCCGAACCAGAGTTATCATTTTTAGCAGCAACTCAGGTACAACCTGTTCAACTCAAAATTGCTTTTGCGACAAATATACCTCCCTTTGGCAAAGTTGATGCTAATTGTGAGCTAGGGGTTTTACAAACAGTTAAATTTTTAGAAGAACTAGGTCATATAGTAGAAGAAAAATGTCCTGATTTCAGCGATCTAGTTCAACCCTTTCAAATTATTTGGCAAAGTGGAACTGCTGCTTCGGATATTCCCGTAGAAATTTTACAACCGATGAATCAGTGGTTGTTTCAGCAAAATTATTCTGCAACTGAATATCTTAACGCAGTATTCCAGATGCAAATTGCTGCACGTAAAATAATTAGCTTTTTCAATACAGTAGATGTTTTAGTATTACCAGTTTATAGACATTCTCCCATTCGTGTGGGCGAGTGGTCTAATTTAAGTCCAGAAGAAACATTTGAGAAAATTGTTAATTGGGTCGCTCCCTGTCCTCCAGCGAATGCTACGGGTCAACCCGCGATCGCACTTCCTGTCGGTCTTGACAATAATGGTTTACCTATCGGAGTTCAATTAGTAGGAAAACCTGCTGCAGAAAGTACTTTGATTGCTCTTGCAACACAACTTGAAATGGTTAACCCTTGGCTCAAACGCCGCCCAAAGCTATATGCAAGTGATAGCCAATCGATCATCGTGAAGTGATTAATATTGCAAACAATTATCCAGCATACAAGTAAACAGGCAGACTTTTTGTCTGCCTAATGTTGTTATGAGGAAAATTATGGAAAGCGATTGTCTAAATGGATGTGCTTGGTGGCTCTTCCTTCAACATTCGCCCCTTTAAATTAGCATTTATCTGAAAAATATCTTGTTTCTCTTGATACCAAGTTTATATATAAATATAGTCAGAAGTACGATTAAACTCAGAAATACGATTTAACAAGAAGTATTTGATTGATGTCTCCGTTCCTTAAGGTTTAATTATCAGAAAATAAAAATTCTAAACTTTATTCTCCACAATAATTTTAATAAAAATCTAATCATGTATCAAATAGTAAAAGTTAATTTCAAACAATAATTATAAATTACTATTAATGATAAAATTTGATACACCACAATTATATCAATTCTTATTTCTAAAGAAGTCAACTGTAAGAATAAATTATTGCTTTGGGCATCATCAATCACTCATTAAGACTTGTTATTCTTTGAAGTAATTGACAAAAAAAATCATTAACCAAATAAAGTAATTACTAGTCTTACTTTTCTTGTAATCTTCTGAAAATACTTGATCGCATAAATAATATTTCTTTTGTTCTTGGAATAAAAAATTGCCAAGAATTCTATCCTTGGCACTGATAGTAACTGTGCAAAATACTAATTATTAAAAATAAAAAATACTTTATGAATTACGATAATCGCCCTACAGTTCAAAAAATTTTAATAATTACTCTGATACTCAACTTAATTGTGATGTTCTTAAAGTTCGGAGTTGGTCTAATAACTGGCTCTCTGAGCTTAATTGCTGATGCATTGCATAGTGTCACAGATAGTGCCAACAATATTTTAGGGCTAGTTGCCAGTTATTTCTCTTCACCTTTACCAGATCGCAAATATCCCTACGGACATCAGAAATTCGAAGCATTAGGTGCATTAGGGATAGCTGGTTTTCTAGGAATAGTTTGTTTTGAAATTATTCAAGGTGCAATTGAAAGAATTATTCATGGTAGTCAGCCGGTCAATATATCACCAGCACAATTATGGATTCTACTAATTGTATTAGGGATTAATATTTTTGTGGCATTTTACGAACGCAGCGTTGGTAAACGAGTTGGTAGTCCAATTTTAATTGCAGATGCCAAGCATACAATGAGTGATATTTGGGTAACAATTACAGTTATTGCTGGTTTGATTGGTGTTTGGCTTGGTTATCAATGGTTAGATATCGTTTTAGCTTTCCCTGTCGCAATATTAGTTTTTTGCAGTGCTTGGTCAGTTTTAAAAGATAATTTACCTTGGTTGGTAGATGAGATGGCGATCGCACCAGAAGATATTTACGCCATAGCCATTTCCGTTGCTGGAGTTATCAATTGTCATGACATTGCTTCTCGTGGAGTGGTTGGTCGTCAAATCTTTATTGAAATGCATTTAATTGTGGATGCTCCCGATGTAGAGACCGCACATCGCATAACAGAAGAAGTTGAATCTCGTTTGGAAGAACGTTTTCGACCAGTACGAATTTTGATTCATGTTGAACCACCAACCTATAAAACTGACCATATAACTTTTGGTGATTCCTGATTCGATAATTCCTATTTGATGATTTCTGATTTGGCGGTTTTGACAATGTGAGCAATTATTCTTACATCAATGTTGAGTCTTTTCAAGCATTACGTGCAATCTCTGATGGAAAGATTTATTCTTTGTAATTAAAATCGAATCACACTCACAAAGTACACTTAAAATTATATCTTGCATCATATTTACTAAGAATAAAAAAATCTAAGAATAAAAACTCTATTCTTCTGTTATCAGCTTAAAACTGGTAATAAGAGATCTAGAGGTTTGGCTCTTAGTTCTTGTAAGTAATGCAATATATCAGCTTGCTACGGTTTTTATTTGTTTGAACCACACATCTGCAAACTACAACTTTCGTAGAGATGAATCAATAATTCGACTCTACGGAAGAATTTACTGATTCGAGCTAGATAAGGAGAAATACCTATTAATCAATAGGTTGTTGGGAATAATTGGGAAATCAGAATCAAATTACATTCTGTATTTTTAATTCTGACTTCCGAACTTAAAGAAGATATTTGTTACATTTGAGCGATCAACTCTATTCCCATTCAATAGTTCCAGGTGGTTTAGAAGTAATATCAAAAACTACACGATTAACACCCTTCACTTCGTTAACAATTCGATTGGAAATAACTTCTAAAACATCGTAAGGTACCCGCGCCCAATCAGCAGTCATACCATCTTCACTTGTAATAATCCGTAAGACAATAGGGAAAGCATAAGTACGCTTGTCGCCCATGACACCAACACTGCGAATTGGTAATAACACAGCAAATGCTTGCCAGTATTCGTTATACAGACCTCTTCGGTTAATTTCTTGACGCACAATTAAATCCGCATCTCTTAAAATATTTAACCGTTCGGCTGTGACTTCGCCAATAATGCGAATCGATAAACCCGGACCAGGGAAAGGATGACGTTGAACTATCTCCTCTGGTAGACCAATAGAACGTCCAACTTTACGAACTTCATCTTTAAAAAGTTTGCGCAGTGGTTCGACTAATTTGAACCTCAGGTCTTTGGGTAATCCCCCCACATTATGGTGACTCTTAATTTTAACTGCGACACGCTCTCCAGTTCCGGGATCCATGTTTGTGTCAGCAGATTCAATTACATCTGGATACAAAGTTCCTTGTGCGAGATAATCAAAAGGTCCCAATTCTTTGGAACTTTCTTCAAAAACACGGATAAACTCGTGTCCAACAATCCGACGTTTTTCTTCGGGATCTGTGACTCCATTCAAAGCAGATAAAAAGCGTTCGCGGGCATTTACATACTCTACGGGAATGTGAAACTGCTCTTGAAATAGCTTAACCAAACGCTCTGGTTCGTACTTACGCATAAAACCTTGATCGATAAAAACGCAAGTTAACCGATCCCCAATCGCTCGATGCATCAAAAATGCCAGTGTAGAAGAATCAACTCCTCCAGATAAGGCTAGTAATACCCGTTTGTGACCAACTTTGGCACGAATTTCACGAATAGCTTCCTCAACAAAAGCCTCGGTAGTCCAAGTTGGTTTGCAATTGCATATTTGAAAGACAAAGTTTGAAATTAAAGCTGAACCACCAATGGAATGTACTACCTCCGGATGAAATTGAACTCCATAAAGCTTTCTTTCATGATCTGCAATTGCTGCACAGGGAGTATTCTCTGTATGAGCTAACAAATCAAATCCAGGTGGCATTTTCTGTACGGAGTCTCCATGACTCATCCACATAGTTGTGCCATCCTCCACATTGGTAAGCAAATCTGTGGGGTCATCTATATGTAAAGATGCTTTACCATATTCAGCCAAATCGGCTGTTGTAACCTCTCCCCCCAGTTGCTTCACCATCAGCTGCATTCCATAGCAGACTCCCAAAATAGGTATACCCAAACTCCAAATTTCTGGGTCACATTTAGGAGCATTTTTGTCATAAACCGAATTAGGACCACCAGAAAACACAATCCCTTTGGGATTTAATTTGCGCAGTTGTGCTGCAGTTGTTCGATAAGAAAGAACTTCTGAATAAACTTGAGTTTCTCTGAATCTCCTGGCTATAAGTTCTGAATACTGAGAGCCGAAGTCGAGAATCACAATCATTTGACGATTTACCTGTCCCAAAGATTTTTCTTCTTGAGACATCACTTCTGTTGGTAGAGTCACCGCTGTAGTCATGATCGGGAGAGTGTGAGTTGAATTGAATGACAAAAATAGTGGCTATTCGGTTTAGTTGAATACCATTTTTCGCTCTTTTCGCGTTGCTAATGGTATTAAATCGTTGTCAATGGTATTAGATACCATGCAGACACATGCTCACATGCGTCTGTTCTTACCCAGATACGTATAAATGGTATTAAGAAGAAAAACTTAGTCTGGTGTGGTTACCGAAAAACTATTAATTGGTTTTCACTGTTTGTGATTATTCATATAAAGTTAACATAATTTTGTCGGTCACACGCAATTTGTTTGAGTTCTCACAATATCTTGACAAAGGTATTAAAACAAGTAATAGCTTAATTTACTACTTGGGTATGAGTAGTATTACTCAAAGTAAATAAGATTTTTTTTATTGTCTCAAAAGTACATTATTTTTATTAAAATCACGTTGTTTTATATGGCGTATCACGTCTCTTTTAATACTGACAAACTACATTTGCTTCCCACAAATACTGTCAAAATTAGTGTAAAGTAATTCATAAGACAATAAAGATGATAATTAATAAGTGACAAACTGTAAAAAATGAGGAATATTGAAGTTTACCTTCTCCATTCCTCTAAATTAAGTCTGTATAAAGTTTTTTCGGTATATTAAATTCCGACAGATGATAGTAAAGATTCCATGTTTTCCCTGGACATTCCTTGTTCGATATAGCGAGGAGTTTCGGGATTGTAAGGACTTTCAAGGCGATCTATGGTGATTATGGTTGCATTATCCGGCAAAACGGGAATATCTGGGTCGAAGGAGGTCGGACGCATTAAGGAACTAGCGAATCCTCGAAAAATTGCTATTCGGTCTTCTTCACCGTTAATTTTCACTGACACAAGTAAAACTTCTTGGGGGTAATTGGCGGTATATTTTTCCAACCGCTTACCAATTGTATCTTGCATAAAAAATTCAAAACTAATTTGGATTGGAGATATCAAGCTGACTATAAGATGCCAAATAGAAGCAAAGGAATTTTTAACTGGTAAATATCCAACTATAATGTGCGCGAAGATAGTTACCCATGTTAGCCCGAGCACAGTGCTCTTAAAAGCGAAGATATTGAATAATTATGTTTTGGAATTCCCAACTTCAATAGACGATCTATTTTTGTAATATTCCAAGTAATATTCCAGGTGATATTCCAATTCAAAAGCATTACTGTTTAATTGCCGAACGTCCGCGCTTATTTAGCTTAACAAATGCAAAATAGCAGAAATAAGCTATGTACATTGTTAAACCAACAATACCGAAATTTCCTAGACCACTTACATCATTATCATGATGAAAATATTCTTTGAAAATTGATGGGGCTTGTAACCAGACTTGACAAAAATCTGTCTTGAAGTTTGCAGGTGAAACACAATTCAAAAAAGGTAAAGTAGCGATCGCGCCCAAAACGCAATATAAAGTGATAGCCCAGCGCCAAGAAGAAAAAATCAGTTTTAAGGGACTATTAGGCTGATATTCAATCTCATCGTTCAAGTCTACCCAAAACCACAGGGAAATTGGAATTAGGATTCGTCCTGCGAGTCCAGAAATGAAAGCTATTCCATGACCACCCATCATTAAATAAATGGTAATTAAAAGCAAACTTGCTACGCGCCAGTAAATAATTAACAAGCGCTGCATAGCTTCTGCTTTCTCTACAAATACCCAAGCTAGTAGAATCAGGGGTAAGATTACTGTAAACAATACTGCTAGTCGGTAATCCATCCACACTAGCCCGGTAAACCAAAGGTCATTCATAATTTTTTTAGTGACAATCAATCGGGAAACCTGACTCGGTAGCTGTTTGCTAACAGCGTTACAAATCCTTGCTACTAGCCAGTTAACAACTGAACATATAATAATCAGTAATTTGACTGTGGCAAAGATATTTTGATGCTCAGTGAAGAATTTTGACAGATTTTAAGTTTTATTCGCTTTTATTGCCTAGGAGATGGCACATTCCTTACTTGGTATTGATTTATGTACAAGTAATTTGTAATAAATAACTTGCAATACATAAATCCTCCTTTTGTCCCTTCCAGATCGAAAATCAAGAACAAAAGGAGGTTATTGTTTGCGAATATAAAATATGAACTGTTATTAGTCAATGTTAGGGAGTTCAGGATTATTCCCCCACACTGAATAATTTATTTAGGTTGTTTGCTGCCTAAAAACTCAAATTACAAGCTGAAAGTTGATATGGTCTAATCGTCGTATACTCTGCATTCTGCAGCTTCAGGATTGTCGTCACAATATTTTTCGAAAGAGGTTTTTTGCTTCTCTTGACGTTGATGGGATGCTTCAGCTTGCAATTCTTCAACTGCATCCCAAGCTGCTGCACATTCTGCAGAACTGTCGCCGGAAGTATCGCAAACCTCACGAGCTTGTTTGACCTCTTCACTAATTTTATTCTGGATATCACTCATTGTTTTTCTTACCTTTATGTTGTTAATACAAGTATAGAAAAATTCCTACATAGGCAATTAATATCCCTATGTGTCTTCATTTTACATAATCAGACTACGACCTTTAGTAATTTATTACTAAGTGAGATTGGCATCATATTTAGCTCACATAAGTCATTACCGAACTTTGAGGGTAATTATTTTTAGGTTTTCATCCTTTGGATCTTTTAATATTTTTATAAATTATTATTCATCAAAAATGAATAATAGAATGTCTGTGGACTATATTTGTAGGACAAGCCAGAAATTAAATGTCTGCTCGATCCTAAATGGGGCAAGACACTATGATTTTTATGCTTGGCAAGTCTTCCGTAGGATATATTTTATACTTTTATGGGAGAAGTAAAGAGTAAGTAAAAGCCTCAAATAAAGCAAGAGGAATTAAGATTAATGTCAGACAAAATGCGGTGGGCAAATGCTCTCTCAACCCGTCCTTCCTTAGAAGCAGCAATTACAGATGTTGTGGAAAAAGCAACGTCTTTGCTCGCAGTGCCTGCAGATTTAGGACTGGTTTTCATTTCGTCTGCATTTACCAGCGAATATTCCCGACTCATGCCTTTACTTGCTGAAAAACTCTCAGTACCGGTACTAATTGGTTGTAGTGCTTCTGGTGTGATTGGGATGACAAAATCAGGAGTGAGTCAAGAATTAGAAGCGGAGCCAGCTTTAAGCTTGACATTAGCCTACTTACCAGACGTTGAAATCGAACCTTTTCACTTGATAGCTGAAGAACTACCGGACTTAGATAGTTCTCCGGATGAATGGGTAGATTTAATTAATGTTTCACCTTCTTCTAAGCCCCAATTTATTTTATTTGCAGGTCACGATCCTGCTGGTATTAATGATTTATTACAAGGGTTAGATTTTGCTTATCCTGGTTCAGTGACTATCGGAGGACAAGCAAGTTCCAGTATCGGCGGTCGCGTTGCACTTTTTTATCAAGATCGCTTGTATCGGGAAGGAACTGTAGGTATTGCCTTAAGCGGGAACATTATTCTAGAAAGTATTGTTGCCCAAGGGTGTCGACCTATTGGTCAGCCTTATCAAATTACTAAGGGTGATAGTAACATCATATTAGAATTAGATCGACAAGTCCCATTAATTGTGTTGCGCGATCTAATTGATAGTCTTACAGAAGAAGAACGAGTGTTAGCGCAAAATTCCTTGTATGTGGGCGTGGCGATGGATGAATTTAAATCTTCTTTGGGACGAGGAGACTTTTTAGTTCGCAGATTATTGGGGGTTGACCCCTCCGCTGGAGCGCTCGCCATTGGCGATCGCGTCCGCAGAGGACAACGCTTGCAATTTCACATTCGGGATGCTCGGACTTCTGCTTCGGATTTAGAGTTACTCCTAGAGCAATACCAAAGTCAGCCCGATAATAAAGGTCAAGCAGCCTGTGCTTTAATGTTTTCTTGCTTGGGTAGGGGAGAAGGACTCTACGGTAAACCCAATTTTGATTCTGAATTATTTAGACGCTACATTAAAGATATCCCTTTGGCTGGCTTTTTCTGTAGTGGTGAAATTGGTCCTGTGGGCGGTAACACTTTTCTGCATGGTTTTACCTCGGTATTTGGTATTTGCAGACAAACCGGAGAGTAATAAAGTACTGCAGTTATCAATCAGATTTAGGGTGCCATCTTCAGCTAATGCAGCATATTTTTTAAAGTAATTACCAATTTTAGCTGGGAACAGATCGCAATCAAATTTCGCTGGGAACAGATTGCAATCAAATAAAGTATCTCCATCAGCAATATTTGCCCAAAATTCCCGTAAACTGGGAGCCATTGCTTCTGCTTGAGCTAACGGAAGATTTAAGGGTGGCAATGTCAGAAACTTAACAAGAAAAGGGAAGCTGCGATCGCCCATCCACTTGCGGGAACTGTATTGCAGATTGGGAAATTCTGGTACTGACTCGACACGATAGGACATTACCTGCAACCATTCTCTGCCATATTTATCTTCATGGAATTCTAGCAACCTATAGGGATGGGGATAGCTGACCAAAGAACCTGTTGTTACTTCGTATATTCCCTCATTGTAAGCAACATCCTGTACGTGTAAATGTCCTGTAAATATTAATTTCACTCCGTAGCGTCGGAGAATAGCCAATAAATCTGGAGCATTATCCAACATGTAACGATTTGCCATTGGATGACGAGATTGATTGGGCAAATGCTCGATTACGTTGTGATGTACCATCACTAGAACAAGCTCATTTTTTGCTTGTGTCAGTACTTTTTCTAGCCAGCGTAATTGTTCATCGCCTAAATGCCCGATCTGATTTCCTTGTTCGTTAAAATAGTTGGAGTTTAGACCAATTAATCTAACTCCAGGGATTAATTCACAAGTGTAGTAAAGTTCTTCAGTATCACTGTAACCAAACTTGCGATAGTAACTAGGAAAAGTAGAAAAAGCTATGGATTGTTCGTTTGCTTCTAGTACGGGAACATCATGATTTCCTGGTATGACGTAAGTAGGAAAAGGTAACTTACTTAATTTTTGTTGTAACCAAGTATGATTTTTTGCTTCTCCGTGTTGGGTTAAATCTCCTGGCAACAATAAAAAATCAAGGTTTAATTGTGATAAATGTTCGAGGGCGCTTTCGAACGCTGGAATACTCACTTCCACTAAGTGAAATCTACTCGGATGATCCCAAATTGTTTCGGGAAGTCCAATATGTAAGTCACTGATAATGGCAAACCGAAATTTAAGAGTCATTGAAATATAAGTAAAATTTTCAAATGCGAATTTTAAAAGGCTTTTTAAATGAGTATAACTTTCTTTACCAGTAATAGTACAAATAACAGGAACTTAATATTTGTATATATTTAGTCTCAAAGAAAAACATATTCACTTAAATCATAATTACGACTGATTGACATTTGAACGCGTCAGTGAAAGTATTTTAATTCTTTGTTGTATGGTCTGTGGAATTGACAAAAGTTAATGTTTTGTTTTTAGATAAAAATCTAATAGTTTCTATTATGATTCTGATGTTATTAGCAAAACTGATATAGAATTGCTCCTTCATCTCCACTCGAAATTCAGTATAATTTATGTTCTCTATTAAGAATTTGTCTAATTTTAAGAGTAAATATAACTAAGCAGTATTTCTGCGATCGCAAGTGAAACTGAATTTTTATATATAAATATGTAATTTGTCGCAAAAAGGAATGTAAATTTTGGCTGCAATCAGAGTTCGTCAACATGTAAATCCACTTTCCCGCAAATACCAACAAAAAATTACTGCGATTGATTGGGAGAAAATTTATGCTCAACCAAAGCAACCACTGCTTCTCGATATTGGTTGTGCAAGAGGAAAATTTATATTGAACATGGCGCAAGTGGAACCGGATTGGAATTTTCTTGGTTTGGAAATTCGAGAACCTTTAGTTCATGACGCCAATTATTGGCGAGATTCCTTGGGGTTGAACAATCTTCATTATTTGTTTTCCAACACTAACAACCCATTACGAGATATGTTATCTTCTTTACCTAAAGGTGTTTTACAACGGGTGACTATTCAATTCCCCGATCCTTGGTTCAAAAAACGCCATGCAAAAAGGCGTATGGTACAGCCCCAGTTAGTTAATGAGATTTCTGAGTATTTAGTATCTGGAGGTATGGTATTTTTACAATCTGACATTGAGTTTGTTACTCAGGAAATGTGCGATCGCTTTAACGAGCATCCGGCTTTCTATAGAGAAAATGAACAGGGGTGGCTGACAGAAAATCCTTTACCAATACAAACTGAAAGAGAAATATATACTTTAGAAAAAGATAAGCCGGTATATCGAGCTGTATTTATAAAGAAGAAATAGATAGCACACAAGCACAAAGTATCAAAAATTTAGAATTACTTTATAGGGTTTTCCCCATAAATTTATTTAAGGCAAGATTGAGTATTTGCTTATCCTATGTTTTGCTCACAAAAAACTGCCTTGTCTTGTCAAGGCAGTTATTAAGGTCTTGTTAGGGTTTTATTATGAATGTGATGTGTCTGATTTTTTCATAAATCTGTTTTGAAGGCAGGTATACTCAGATACAAAATGAGATGATCTTTATCACAAATACTGCAAACTCTGGCAAACTAGTCTTAATTTCTCTTCATATTTTGATTTGCTAGTATATATTTCACCTTTTTCACATATATCTTTCACATAAATATTAGTATTAATGGCTGACTGATACTTTTGGATAGCTTAAAGATTGTATGAGATTGATCAATCTTTCAATCTCTAATGGTTTAGAGATAAAAGCATCAACCATTCCGAGACATTCTTTACCAATATCTGAAGGAGAATGTGCACTCATCAAAATAATAGGGAAAAAATACTGTGTCGAGTTCTGTTTAAGATGTTGAATAACTTGATATCCATTCATTCCCGGCATCATAAAATCTAATAATAGTAAGTCGGGAATTTTCGATTCAATCTTGTCAAGTGCTGCTTTTCCACTGTAAGCAACATCAACTGTATAGCCAGCAGCAACTAAAACAACTTGTAATAAGAGTGAATTATCTACGATATCATCACAAACAAGAATATGTTTGATCTCATTATTTTTGTCTGAAAAAGTCATATTTAAGCATCAAAAACGAAGTGTAAAAATTTTGTAGATGCTTCTGCACATTATTTTGAATATAGAATACAGAGTTAATAGAATACAGAGTTAAAAGTATTATTATCTACTTCAGTTACCTGTAATCATTCTCTATGAAATCAATAGATAAACAATGACGTAAATCACTATGAAATTACAATACTTTTTAATTCCAAAAGTGAATTTTATTTAGATTATTTGTGTTAATCAATACTTTATTTGCAGCTTGTCTGCATTAAGTAAACAAAAGTGATTTTAATCACTGCTTTTTTTCTTGAACAAAATAAGATCAATGTATCTTGCCCATACAATCTATCACTCGTAAATCTTCAATGCCAGTTGCATTTGCTCTGGCTTTTTCTATTAAAAAATTAACTATTATTTACACCCAATATTGTAATCATGCTTCAAATTTATAACTATATAAAAATATGATAACTAAATAGTGAAGGCGAGATTAAATTGATTGTTATGGGTGTAAAGTTACAATTTAATTAACTAAATTTTTAATTAATTAGAGTTTTAACTAATCAGAACTTTGTTTTGGCTAATAATATCTCGATATTTCATAATTATTTTACTGGCGATAGCATCCCAACTATAATGCTGCAATGCATATTGCTGTGCTTGTAAACCACGGTACTGTCTTTCTTCAGGCTTTCTTAAAGCTTCCCGTAATACATTTGCTAGAGCTTTTGTATTTACTTCACATACCCATCCAGATTTACTATCGCGTACTTCATTGGAAATATGCACTTGGTCTGAAATTATAACTGGTGTTCCGACCACCATTGCTTCAGCAACAGCTATTCCAAAATTTTCGTAGTAGGAGGGTAAAACAAATAAATCAGCAGCTTGTAATAATACAGATTTCAACTCTCCGGTAACAAAACCAGTTATGGTAGTACAATTTTTTAGTTCTGAAGCTTCAATCTGTTGTTTAATTTTTTGTTCATAACTTAGATCTTGCGGGTTGGTACCTGCTAATACAAAATGAAATTTTAAATTTTCTGATAAAAGTTTTTCCAAAGCTGGAATTAAAATATCTAAACCTTTTTTTGGGTCGATTCTAGACATGAATAATATTAAAGGAAAATTTCCAGAAATATTATATTTATCTAGGATAATTTTTTTTCTCTCATAGTGAATCACTTCACTATATTTCTCTTCTAATTTAGCGACCCCTAAAGGAAGTACCAAATCTTTTGTTACTCTTCCAAATCGTTCCGAGACTTTTGCTTCTTGTTCGCTAGTAAAATGAACTGCAGCAGCATTTCCTAAATTAGAAGACTCTAAAACCGCTGCATAAAACTTTTTTAATTTTTGTTTCTTTTGTAGATCCGCAGGGTCTAGAGTTCCTAAGGGACGTAATATGTAAGGTATTTTATGATGACGACAAATTTTCGCAGCAATACTACTAACTGGTGAGAATAAAGCATGAATATGGGCTAAATCGAATTCATGAGCGTGACGATTTAACCAACTGAACAAATCAATAGAAAACTTATAGCGACGAAATGGTGCACATTTAAAATAAATTATTTCATAACCATCTTGTTCTATTGCTCTATTTAAAGGTACGTCGAGACCTTTTTGACCAGTATCACCGTTACTATTAGTGGTAATAACAGTTACTTTTATATCTTGTTGTGCTAATGCAGGTGCTAATCCTAGTATCATTTGACTAGGACCACCATAAATTAGGGAAATTGAAGGAACTATTTGAAGTATTCGCATTATTCTATTTACTTACTTATTATTGTTATTCGTATTATTCCTTTAATCCTTCCAATCCCCAATCCCTAATTACCCATTACTAATAACTTCTTGGTAAAACTCTAATTGTTGTTTTGCTAAAGCTTTATTAGTATATTGAGCGATAACTTTGGTGTAACCCATCAAACCAATATTTTGGGCAAATTCAGGTTTTTCTATTAGTTGCAATAAACAGTTTGCAAGTGCTTTGACATCACCTTCTGGGAATACCAAACCTGCATCACCAATTACATGAGGTATTTCTCCAGAATTAGAACCAATGACAGGTACTTGACATGACATTGCTTCAATAATTACGTGACCAAATTGTTCTTTCCAACCTACAGAAGTTAAAGTTTTAAACTTATACGTAGTTTCAGAAGGTAGAACTAAAGTATTCATTAAGTTGATATAGTTACAAACTTCGTGGTGGGGAACACTTTCAACTAAAATTATTCGGTCTTGAATATTATTTTCCTTAGCTTGACTGATAATTTCTGATTTTAATTCACCTCTTCCTAGTAATAAAAACTTCCAAGGTTTATCCTTGATACTGATTAAAGATTTGAGTAATGTTAGTATCCCTTTTTCCTGAACAAATCTACCAACAAAACCAATTATAAAATCTTTATCTGTAACACCTAATTGTTGTTTTAATTCTGGCTGTAGATTAGGTTTAAATAATGTATCATCTACACCTAATTGCGGCATCACTTTAATTAAACCTTGATAACCACGCTGACGAAGAATTTCTGCTCCATCCTGATTTCCAGAAATAATTCCATGACTATATTTGAGATTATATTTTTCTAATAAACTAGCTAGTAAATTTAACTGATATGGGAGATTCCACCAGGTAAAGAATATATTTTTTGCTTTTATTCCTAATAAATTATTTAAAGTAATCATTTCTGCATAAGCTAATCCCCTCGAACCTTGCTCTACTTGAATAATATCAGGATTAAACTTACGGATAAGTTGAATTAAATCGGTTCCAAATGTTAACAAACCTTGGTGATTTTGACTGAAGTTAGTAATGGGAACTATACGAAATGAATCTTCTTCATAATATTGAGCTTCAATAATTTTTTTTTGTACTCCACCAGGTTTCCAACGTTTTGGTACTACAACTATTACTTCAATATCTGGTGCTAATTTAGATAAAGCTCGTAGCTTTTCACTATTCAGATTAACGATATAAGTATGACTTGCTACTAATATTTTCATTTATATCTTGGAGATTAGCTATTGGCGTTAGTAAAGTGTGACACAACAGCGTCATATAATAATTAGAAAATAGCTGATGACAAGTAATTAGCCATGGGTCTAATCACCTGATTTATATATTCTCTAGTTGCCTCTCTATTTATTTTATTTTCTAATTTATTAATTATTAAAAATAGCCAGTTCAATTATGTCGCAAAATATAATCCAAATTTGGATAGACAATATTTTGGTTATACATATTCTCGATCCAAATTAGTGTATATTTGACCATCATTCCATAACGATTTAATATAAGTCCCCAATGCTTTCATAAAACCTAGAACATAAAAGATAAAGCGAGTAAGAATTTTAAGTGGTGAAGTACTTTTATGACAGGGAGGACGTCCAAGAACATGACAATCAAATAACCTTGCATAGAGACGAAGTGCTTGACTTATATTCAGGTTTTTTAAACCCATCAAAAAATGGTTGTGATAAAAAGTTAATTGATACTTGAGGGAACGCATACTAATATCATGACAACCACCTGTCTCTTCCCCCAAATGTACTAAATGCGCTTCTGGGTCGTACCAAATATGATATCCAGTTTGTCGTAAACGCAGACAAAAATCTGATTCTTCTCGAACAGCACTACCACGAAATCTTTCATCAAATTTGAGCCCATGTTCAGTAAATATTTCGCGTCGGAAAGACATGTTACAACCCCTTGCTGTTAAAACTTGCTGGGGCTTGATTGTATGTACCAAATCAATGTAATACCAAGCAATACCAGGATCCATTGCTTGAGGAGGTAAATAATCTATTGTTTTATAAGCAGTTTTTTTATCTCCCTGAGTTTTCCCCTCAGCTGAGTCTGCTATTTTCATTCGGTCAAAAACTCTTCCAGCAACTGCTCCGATTTGGGGTTTATCAATATAATTTTTTGCATGAGCTGCTAAAAATTCGGATTCCAGTTCGACATCATCATCAATAAATAAAATAATCTCACCTATTGAACGCCTTACTGCATAATTACGAGCTCCAGGTAAACTAGCCCAATTCAAGCGATACCATTTAATTTTATTTAGTGCTGTTTGTTCTTCTAAAAAAGATTGAATTTCTGGCTGATGATTTAGCGTTTGATCTACAACTAAAACTTCAAATTTGGGGTAATTTTGTTTAAGGACATCAAGAATGCTATTTCTTAATGCCTCTTCACGACCATATGTTGGTATTACTACGGATATAAATGGTAAATTCATATTGTTTCAATTTTAAGTTATTGATTTATAGATTGTTATTTAATAAATTGATTTTATAAATCTAATGTGATTTATTAATGCCAGTTTAAATATTGAAAATTTATTTTTTTAGAGTTTATCATTTAAAGCTTTTGATTTAGATTTATTAATATATGGCTTTAAATTTTATGCATGTGAAAATGAGATTTTATTTGAACCTTTTCTTCCCCTTCTTATTTTGATTTTTTCCTGGTTTTACTTGTTCTTGTTTGAGTTGTTCTATTTTGTCTATTTCTGGTAGTTTCAAGAGAATACCTGCGAAAAACCAGTAATAAACAGCGACTGGATCGACATCGAGAGGATAGTAGTAAGTGTTGTAACTAATAAATAATATAAACACCCATAAAGCCGATGCGTAACCACGGAAAATACGGTTTTTTATACGACGATATGTCCGAAAGCAAATTATTGTCAGGGTTGTTACTAATGCTAGAAATCCTAAAGCCCCAAATACTCCAATTTCGTACATAATTTTAGGATAATAAGTTTCTAGAAGTTTAGTTTTACCTAATATTCTCGCTGAGTTGGTAGCTCTACCTAAACCCATACCTAAGGGAGTTCCATCTCGATCTAGAAAATGTAATACTTCGTGAAACTGATTAGTAATAAACTCGTAAGGTGGTGAAGCTTCCCAACGACCAATAAAACTATCCAAGCTAGATAGAATAATTTCGGGATTACTGGCGATCGCACCTCCCAAAATTAATACTAGTCCAACCATTATAGGAATAAATCTTTTAGGACTGGAAAGTTGGCCGGTCAACAACAATAATAAAATAAAACAAGTTGGAACTAATGCTAAAGCTATTCTCTGACCGCAAATTACAGCATTAACAAATACTAATGCCAAAGAACTTAAGCTAAAAATACGCCATAGAATAGAAGGATCGCTAAAACCAGTTGCAAAGGTAAAAAATGTACTGGAAATTAAAAACCATCCCCATTGCCAAGGAGCAACAAAAGTACCCGGAAGACGAATCATAAAACCCGGGCTAAAAACTAAAGAACCACCAATAAAACAACGCGCATCAAGAGTTGCTTTAAATAATGCTCCGCCTACTACTCCCCTTGTACCTTGGCATATCCCAACTTCTAACATGACCCGTTGAATGAGTCCCAACACACAGCAAGCAAGAATTAAAGACACTTGCAAACGCGATAAAAATAAAAAATCTCGCTTATTTTTAATCAGATAATATCCACAAGTAATTAAGGGTAAATAACCTAAGAATACTTTTAAACCTAAAATACCCATACCCAAAGGCATTTCTTTAGTCGGAGGTGCAAAAGCTTTGGGTGGAGGAGGACTAATTTGCTGCAAACCATTAACGCATAACAGAGTCAGCAAACACAAACCTAACAAAATAAATAAGGGTGTTTTAATTCCTTGGGGAATCAGAAAAGGCATTCTTTGCTTGCGGGTATTTTGCCAAATTGCAATTACGGCGGGAAGATAAAAACCATCTTTGGCTAGTTGTAAGACTGGAGAGTTACCCAACAAGTAAATAATAGTTCCCCCAAAAGGTACATAAATCATGAAAACATACAACGCCGGAAATGGATACTTATAGGAAAGGGTTAGTACTATCACCGCCATCATCCCAGGAAGTGCTAACTTTATTCCAGCCACTAAAAAAAGTATTACCCCTAAAAAAACACCGCCACCGATGGCGGTACTTAGCAGACTAGTTAATTCTTTTCGTGCTTTTGCAGCCTTACGCTTTTGAGCTAACTTTTCTTTAAGGCTAAGGGTTGGAGTTTCTGGTTTTTGCTGTTTTTTTGTAGATTTTTTTTTCTTTTTGTTTTTTAACATTGGGGGTCAGTACTGAGTCCTGTTAGCGTAACCCTGACCGTAATGGTCAAGTTCTGTAGTTGCTCCTTGCGGTGCTTCTAACAGAGTATTTTGAGTAAAGTAAAAATCTTGTTATCTTTTTAACCTATTTTTATCTCAAAGAAAAACCCCGAATTAAGTTACATTCAAAGAGAAAATACTTACAGCTAAAGGCCAAATGGCAATATTTAAAAGCGCTGTAGGCAAATTACTGCATTTGAATGCAACTTCTTCCAATTTTTTATTCTCAGTAATATAAAGTAGAAGATAACAGATAAATAATACTCAGAATACTGACCCAATGATTTGCATCGCCAAAAGAGATATTAAAAAATTCTCTGACCGCTCTAACCTTAATAGGTGTTAGCAAAAATACTTAAGCTAACAGAATTTAATACTGAAGTACCACTATTCCCCAAGTTGTTGCTGAACTATTGAAACTAATTCCTGCGTCCAATGCTGAGTTATTTCCAGATCTTCGGCTTCCACCATTACCCTTATGACTGGTTCAGTCCCTGATGCGCGAACTAAAACTCTACCAGCATCTCCCATAGCATTTTCAGCATGAGAAATTGCTTCTTGCAGAGTTTGACATTCTTGCCACTTAGCACGTTTATCCCTATCTTTGACATATACATTTTGCAAAATTTGCGGATATGTCTCAAAGCTGTTATCTACTAAATCGGAAAGTGAAACTTTTGCTGAACGAACTAGAGCAGCCATATGTAATGCAGTTAATAAACCATCTCCAGTGATACCGTAATGTCGACACAGAATATGACCGGATTGTTCGCCACCTAACATTCCACCAGTTCGTAACATTTCTGCTTGGACATGTTGATCGCCTACTGCGGTACGAATTAATTTACCACCTTGTTGATTCCAAGCCCTTTCAAAACCCAAGTTTGCCATCACGGTGGAAACTATTAGATTATGAGGTAAATTTTTATTTTGCTGTAAGTTACATCCCCACAAGTAAAGGATATAATCGCCATTAACTGGACGTCCAAGATTATCAACAGCTAATACGCGATCTGCATCTCCGTCAAAGGCAAATCCAATATCTGCTTGGTTATCTAGAACAGCTTGCTGGAGAATTCCTAAGTTAGTAGAACCGCAGTTGACATTGATTTTGTTACCATCGGGTTCACTGTGCAGACACACAACTTCTGCTCCCATCGATTCAAATATCGAAGGTGCTAAACCTACCGCTGCACCCCAAGCGACATCTAAAACAATCTTCATCCCTGCAAAGTTAACTATATCATGCAGAGGTGCTTTTAAGGCCCCTGTATAGTCTTTTACTAGTTCCGGACGCGGGTAATGACGTCCGCAAGCAGTTACAATAGTGCTAGAGATAGAATTTCCAGTACCACGGAGTCCAGCTTCAATTTCACCCTGCAAGTTTTTCGATAACTTTACTCCATCATCACCAAAAATTTTAATTCCATTGTCTTCGGGCGGGTTATGACTTGCAGAGATCATCACACCACCAATAGCAGCAGTTACACTGGTGAGGTAAGCAACGCAAGGAGTTGGGCATAACCCTAAATACCAAACTTCTATTCCTGCAGCTGCTAGACCTGCACTCAAAGCCATTGCTAGCATATCTCCAGAATTTCGAGAATCCTGTCCGAGAATGACGGGACCTAGCTCCTGGGTATGGGTGCGTAATATAACACCTGTCCAAAAGCCGACTTGCAAAGCTAGGGGAGCACTTAATATTTCTCCCACTTTGCCACGGATACCATCTGTACCAAACAGAGGTGTTACTGGCAGTATCAACGAGTTAAACACTGAGTTATGAGAATTATCAGACTTAACAGCAGAGTTTCCACCAATATCTGAAGTTCGAGTTATAGATGAGACCATAGGTTTTTACGCTCCACACAGTCAAACTGGAGAATATCACTTTAAAGCTCTTCCAACAATTCCCCTGGATTACCTTTTGGTCAGGACTTTTTACAAACTTCATCAGAATTTATTACTAAAAATTATTTTTTATACAAATAAAATAATACAATAAAATTGTACGTATAAACACTAGTTTAATATAGCAGTTATTAATTTTTATTTTTTAAAGCACTCAGTATCAAAAATTTCTATGTATTCATGAGCGTTATGGGAATATATTTCTTAGCGATAATCTATATAAAATGCACTTTTCAAATTGCATATTTTGCTAAAGGTTAATTTTCTTTTAGAACTGTTACTCAGATCGAAAAGTTAAAAATGTCTTCACTACCAATTATCTCATCAACTTTGCATAAGGATATTTTTTGGGAAAATTTTGAAATAACAATTATCTTCTTAAATATTTTTAACAAAAATTCTCATCAAATAGCTCTAATGTAAAAAATTAGTAGGTTTTTTATTTTTTGGTAAATCAAGATTTAGGCAACTAATCAAACTATCAAATTTATAAAGTTGGGAAAATTAGGATGAGTAGCAATTTAGCAAGCAAACTACGTGTTGGCACTAAAAAAGCCCACACAATGGCAGAGAATGTTGGATTTGTCAAATGTTTTTTAAGGGGAGTAGTTGAGAAAAACTCTTATAAAAAACTAGTAGCTAATTTTTACTTCATCTACTCAGCGATGGAAGAGGAGATGGCAAAGCATAAAGATCATCCAATTGTTGCAAAGATAGATTTTCCACAACTACATCGCAAGCATACTTTAGAAACCGACCTTAATTACTACTACGGTTCCAATTGGAGAGAGGAAATTAAACTATCTCCAGCGGGAGAAGCATATGTTCAGCGTATTCGGGAAATATCCGCAACAGAGCCAGAATTGTTAGTTGCTCATTCTTATACTCGCTACTTGGGCGATCTATCCGGTGGACAGATTCTGAAAAATATTGCTGTAACAGCAATGAATCTTTCTGATGGAGAAGGTACAGCTTTTTATGAATTCGAGCACATAACTGACGAAAAAGCTTTTAAGAAACAGTATCGTCAAACTTTAGATGAGTTACCTGTTGACGAAGCAACTGACGAGCGCATTGTTGATGAAGCAAATGCAGCTTTCGGGATGAACATGAAAATGTTTGAAGAGTTGGAAGGTAATTTAATCAAAGCTATCGGGGTCATGCTATTCAATAGTTTGACTCGAAGACGTTCTCGCGGTAGCACAGAATTAGCTACAGCAGACTAGGCTATCCAAACATAAATATGTGAAATAATAAATCTTAGGGACAGTAGCCTTGAGATTATCTGTAGTCTCATATAGATAAACCCAAGGTTACTGTCCCTAACTTGTTGTAATCTCATGTTGCAATTTTATTACTGCAATCCTAGGCTATTGCAAATTTACTAGCAAGATAGAATTGATACTCTTACATCAAATTTACACTTATTTTTATGCCTGTAACTCAAATCTTTAACATCGCCAATGTTTTTGTTTTACCATTTTGGGTATTAATGATTTTCTTGCCAAAGTGGGAAATTACACAAAAGGTGATGAAATCTTATATTGCTTTTATACCTTTGGCATTAGCTTATCTATATCTGTTTATTATTAGTATTACACCAGAAAATGCCCAAGCTTTATCCAACCCTCAATTAGTAGATATTGCAAAGTTTTTTGCTGAAGAGAAAGCTGCTGCTACTGGTTGGATTCACTTTTTAGTCATGGATTTATTTGTCGGACGTTATATTTATTTAGAAGGTCGGAGAACTGGAGTTTGGACTGCTCATTCTTTAGCTTTTTGTTTATTTGCAGGTCCTTTAGGTTTACTTTCTCATATTTTGACTTATTGGACTACACAAAAATTCTTTTCTTCCAGCGACAATAAAGACATAGTAGAAGATGCAATAGTTTAATCATTTCTCCAAATTTATTGTCGTAGACGCACGTAAAACCGATCTAAAAAGGGAACACAGGAACACAGATAAAATTAAAGTTGGGCTTATTTAGCGCCCACGACATTTTTGGAATACTAACCGCATTAACTGGATGAGTACTAAAGCTTTAATTTGCTTCTATATTAGTGCTCTCAATTTGATGATGGTCAAGTTTGTGATTGTCAATTTTATGATTATTTGGTTTTACTTTTTTTTCAGTTTTCTGTTTTTCACTCAAGAAATAGGTTAAAGCAGTAATAACTAAAGCCACACTTATTCCGAAAGGTAATATTTCCGTTCCAGTTTCCCACTTAACCGCTTGTCCTAGGAATACGACACCTAAAATAACAACTACTACACTAGCAAGCTTGTCTTTTAGGTCTTCAATATTATTAATAGCTAACCAACTAGGAACCTTAATACGATTATCAATAAAAAGCTCATAGAGCCCAACTCCGGTGATATATAACACCGTTGCAAGGAGAAACAAATCGATGATTTCAATAAATGATAAAATCAAGAACTTTGCTTCTTTACTAGATACTTCATTTGCAGTTATCGCATGACCAATAGTAGCAAAAGTTTCCCTTGCACCGTATATTAAGAGTGTGATTGCTGCCAATAAAGAACAAACTACAGCGAGCATAATCGATATACGACTACCAACTAAAACTCGCCCAACCATGGTTCTGAACAACATATATTTATTTCTCCTGTAGATAACCCTTGGAATACGGGAGCATCATAATTTACAACTATTTATTTACAATTAAAAAACGTGCTTCATCTTAATCGGTTGATTGGGACAAACTGGTGACAAATCTGATATATGAATAAAACTTTGTAAATTTTGACATCCTCTAGAAGACTGAGCTTTCTCTATAAGAGGGTGGATATTTCACTGATGATAAAACATTATTGTTGAAAACCCTTGCTTTAATATAATTTCTATTGTTAGGAAAGCTTAATTTAAGTGCTGGTATCAATTACACACCAGGCTTTGAAGATGTTGCGTAAGATAATTGTGATTTTACTAAGAAATCAATCACAATATTTTGCTTGACTTACTTGTATATTTTTCTAAACCACCACATTTTTTTGTGGCTTCTTAATAACCAATTATTCTCTGTTAAATTTAATAATTATATTTACGTATTCAGCTGATATATTATTTTTTAATGTTTTTAAATAAAATAATTAGTGTTTAGTGAACTTTTACTGTACCAATCAATGAAATATTAGATATTCGCTTGGGTGTCTGTATCTGAAAATTTAGATTTTAGTTGTCTTTATGTTTTATTTTGTTTTGTGAGAATTTTAATAAATTTATGAGTAGATGTAGATTCTAATTTTCATAGTTTTGTAATACCGAATAGATTGATTCCCATTATATTTATAGCTGCGATCAAAGTGCCAAATTTAGTCAGTAGCACTTTGATCGCAACTAAATGTGTTGATTGATTGTATGCTTATTTATTAATCAATCAGATGGATATACTACATCACTTTGATATATCTGTCTCCTTATCTTTATTATCTCTAAAGGATAATAAGAATAATTACATTTCCTGCTGAAACTTTTCTAGAATTTCCATAAGTTCTACCAAGCATTGGGATGGTAGAAAATCAAGTAAGGCAATTTCTTTTTTTCCAGCACCGATTTTAACAGAAATATTTCCGAGAACTTCTTTAACCCGATTCTCACTTAGTGAATTATCGGTAATTAAAGAATACATTTGTTCGGCAACAATCGTATGTAGTTTGGCATTCGCAAGATAAAGATGCCATTTTGCGACATCTATATAAACATTTTCGCCAATTTCTGCTGCTAAAGCTTCCAGTAGTTCCGTTGTATTAGCCATTAGAATAACCCCAAATAATAAGGAATAAATTTATGCTGGTTGATTATGACTTAACTACTCAGCCAACTTTGCTATCCCAAGTAACAATCATCTGAATATGATGATGCTAATAAATTTCCTCATCTGGGGGTAATCTAGGTAGCGTCTGTTGAGTAGTCAGCGATCGCCGAAATGTAAATGAAATGAACTAACAAAATAGCAGCCCAAGCAAGTGTTAACCAAGGTAACCATTCCCAGTTTGCTTTTTGCAAATTATGAAAAAACCACAAACCAGAATTAGTAACGGCGAATATTGCCACATGAACAGCAAAATTCATCCGGTCATCTAGTTTGCGGTAATCTGGATCTTTACGGTCGGGTTTGCGAGGCCAACGAGGAGGCATAAATTTTTACTGTAGACTTGCACTAACTAAGCTATATGCCTTATTTTAATTTTTTTTGTGGAATTGTCGTTATCCTCGATGCAAATTTATGGTCAACAGCAACTTCCGCCACAAGCAAACTCAACTATTTCAAATCGGCAGGTAAAAGTACTCTATCGATGACATGAATGATGCCATTACTACCTTTTATATCTGCCTTGATGACTTTAGATTTATTTACTTTAATCCCATTATCTTTGACTTGAACCTTGACAGAGCTACCTTCCACGGTGTCTACATCACCAGATTTCAAGTCACCGGACTCAACAGCACCGGAAACAACATGATAAGTGAGAATTTTTTGCAGGGTTTCTTTATTTTCTGGTTTGAGTAATTTATCTAGAGTCCCCTTTGGTAAAGCAGCAAAAGCCTCATTTGTAGGTGCAAAAAGAGTAAAAGGACCATCGCCGGATAGTGTTTTTACCAAATCTGCAGCTTTTACTGCTGTTACCAAAGTTTGAAAATTGGAGTCTGAGGCAGCAATGTCAACAATAGTGCTATTTCCATGATTTGTTTGGGATACTACAGTACCTAAAGTTTTAGTACTTGAAGTTTTGGGAGTGGCGAAAGACTCTGCATAATTTGGAATATTTACCACGACACTAAGGCTCGCGAAAGTTGCAACAGCAAATGCTTTACCCAACAGATGCACAAATGTTTGATTTCTCATTGATGTTTATCCTCTAGGAAAAAATAAGATATCCTGTCTGCAAACTCAAGTTACTGAAATAAATTTGCCCTTGCTGCTTTTTCAAGCCATCAACTGTAATTTTCAAATCGTTACTTGTTGCAGCTTTAGCATTGAAAACTAGCACCAAATTCCCCAAAATCGCCAAGGATGCAATTAAAAATCGGAACTATTGCCACATTAATTTTTCCAGGGAGTGGACAATGATTTTTGATAAAAAATAGCTTAGGTTTATACTCCGGAATTTACGGAATTACTTACCTAAAAATAGGTAGGCAATATTTAAAATGTACATATTTTCTTAACAATTTGCAACCTAAACTATTTCAGATAATCTTATGCAATCTATCGAAAAATGAATTATTGAATTAAAGCCCCATAAAGTACTAGGCTTATCAACTCAGCAATCATTTCGTCTTTGGTTTTGTTACCGTATTTTTGGACAGTCGGTAAGGGTTCAACACCACACAAAAAAATACCCGCAATAAAACCTGGGTCTCCTCTTAACTGCGGTTGGTATTGTGCAAATAATTTTTCTACAGGTGCGTGAACGCAACGACCAATTGCTTGCTCAATTTCAATTGCTTTTTGAGCATTAATCTCTGTTAGGTCGGTATGAATAATACGGTTAGCATTCAGGGGGGGTTGCTCCCAAAGCCATGCTGCTAGCTCAGCTAAACAACCTTCTAGACTTTTGGATTCGGTTGCAATAATTTGCTCCAAAGTTACTCTTCGCCGCTCTAAATGACGCAGCATAACTTCAACAAATAAATCTTCTTTTCCCCCAGGAAAATGGTAGTAGAGGGAAGCTTGTTTAATGCCAAGTTTCTTAGCTATATCTTTTAGGGTCACAGCCCCATAGCCTTGAGAGGCAAATAAATGCTCGGCTGCATCAAGAACTGCTGTGCGTGAGGAACTTATATTCGATTTTTGACTCATTCTGATGAACTTAATTTAGGTGAATAATTTTTGTCAAGAACTGCTTTGGGGTGGTTTTGCCAAATTTTATTTTTTTGTCAAATTTAATTGACAGCAGATTATGCAAGTCCTCAGATACACAAATTATTAAGCCTTGGGGAGTCAAAAATCTTGAATAAACCTTTATGATTTTCCTTTTAAGGATGTGATTCTTAATTCATTCATCACATTTGCGCAAATAATCACCCGATTTTCCCCCAGTCTTGCTTACCAAATGAATAGATCCAATTTGAATTGACTTTTCTAAAGCCTTTGCCATGTCGTAGAGAGTAAGAGCAGCAACAGAAACAGCAGTTAAAGCTTCCATTTCGACTCCTGTTTCAGCCTTAGTTTTGACTGTGGCTTGAATTTCGTAACCAGGTAGTTGTGGTTGGGGATTAATTTTAACTTCAACCTTTTGTAGCGGTAAAGGATGACATAAAGGAATAAGGTTGGCAGTTTGTTTTGCAGCCATAATCCCTGCAAGTCTCGCAGTACCTAAAACATCTCCCTTAGGAGCATTTCCAGCCTGAATTGCACCAAAAGTTTCTATGTGCATCTTGACTTTACCTACTGCTGTTGCTTGGCGAACTGTGGGGATTTTACTGGAGACATCCACCATTTGAGATTGTCCCAAATGATCTAGATGACTTAAAGCTGGAGAATTATCGAAAATTTTTTCTTGCGTCATGGCGTGTAGATGTGATACTCTTATATCCGGTAAGGCAAGGACGTGTAGCTCAGTGGACTAGAGCACGTGGCTACGGACCACGGTGTCGGGGGTTCGAATCCCTCCTCGTCCGTTTATAAGATGTAGCACATGCATAGAGGTAATACTTCTTCATTAAGATATATTTCCTCAAGGAATGATTTGGCTTTTATATAAGTATTTATTCCTAAGTGCGATGTTATTGAGATTATAGAGACTTGCAGTATTCGTATTGCTGATACAAGTCTCAAAAATTATCCTAGGTACTTTAATTGGTATCCGCTCAGTAAGTCGGGGTAAGAAGAAAAAAGAAGAAGGAACAAAAGTAGAGCATGTGTCGTAGAATATGACCCATGACGCAAAAACCATCATCAGAGAAATTAGTATCGGCATTACTGCAATCCATTGACCCAGGACAGATTGCAGACTCCCAGGTGCGTCAAACAGTAGAAGTACTGCTCAACCTCATAGAGCAACTAAATTCAAAGATCAAAGAATTAGAAGAAGAAAATCAAAAATTACGGGATGAAAATAACCGTCTCAAAGGAGAACAAGGTAAACCAGAGATCA
>JGI1201J43222_100086_pt1 | contig 34623 bp, 22 predicted proteins | sample MastesBC008_FD_43222 | JGI IMG/M metagenome (IMG submission 43222) | reverse complement strand
CAAGAAGAAGAAACCTACAACATCGTAGCTGCACACGGTTACTTTGGTCGTTTAATCTTCCAATATGCGTCCTTCAACAACAGCCGTTCTTTACACTTCTTCTTAGCAGCATGGCCTGTAGTAGGAATCTGGTTTACCGCTTTAGGTATCAGCACCATGGCGTTCAACCTTAATGGTTTCAACTTCAACCAGTCTGTAATCGACTCTAGCGGTCGTGTAATCAACACCTGGGCAGACATCATCAACCGTGCCAACTTNGGTATGGAAGTAATGCACGAGCGCAACGCTCACAACTTCCCCTTAGACTTGGCTGCAGGNGAAGTAGCTCCCGTTGCTGTAAGCGCTCCTGCTATCAACGGTTAATATTTTAGGTTTAACTGAAATAGGTTTAACTGAAACTGAATAGAAAAAGCCTCCCAATAATCGGGAGGCTTTTTTATTTGGTCTATAATAGAATACGTTGATTGTTTACTTTCTTGTAGGCGTTAAGATTTCATTTTTATTTCGCTTCACTTTTTAAATTTATGATTTGTGACTGCCAACTGTAAGCTCACAGCAAGCAAAATAGATTGATTTATATTTATTGATTTATTAACTGATTTAATAATTAATTTAATAATTGATTTGTGAAAACTATTTGATGATTACTACAGTAGAGTTGCAGCATACTTTTCCAAATCAAAAAATTTCATTAATTCTTCTAGCCTTGTAGCAACATCTGTGGGGGTAATAGATTCTATTTCTTCAATTGTTTGTTCATTAAGATATATAAATACATTACTTTTCAAAACTGATATTACTTCAGGGGGCAAACCTTGCAACTCTTTATCCAGTCTTGCCACGCGACCTTTGGCAAAATCGATTTGAAATTTTGCCCTCCTCAGCAAAATTTGTCTGAGATTTTCAGACGATTCTTTTAATAAGCTATGATAATTGTAATTATTCGCAGATAAATTTTGGATTAGTGGGATCGCATCTGGATTATCTTCTAAAAATAATAAAATTCCTTCTGCAAAATATTGTTTAATTCCTTCTATTCCTAATCCGCCTAAGTCAGATAAGGCAATAACTCTAGCAACAATATCTACTTCATTTCCTGGGTTATAAAGCTCGGGTTGGTAAGCGGAACTATCACTAACATCAAACATGCAAACAGTCGCATTTATTGCTTTACGAATAACCTGTAAATCTGAATTAGTAAATAAAGGAGTACGGTTGGGATACTTTCGAGAATATTTATTATTTATTTCTTGTATATAATTAATGAGTTTTATGATTGTGGCATTTTCACTGACACCAGTTTCCCTCTTTCTAGAAGCTTGAAAACTTGAAGCTGGAACAAAAATTTGCACCATGTCATGTGATATTGCACATATATCTATAATGTGCTTGGTTCGAATTGGATCGGGGGAAGAAGTATTTTGGAAAATTAGATCCCAAAAGGGTAAAATTTCTTGATAAATTTTTGTTGCTCTCTCCTGTACCGCACTTGCATGGGCATAGTTGTGATAGTAAAGCTTTTGTTTTTTTGTTTGTTTATGTATTTCTTTGACTGCTAAACTTTTGATTTCCAAAACAGCTTCAGCAAAAGAATTAGGTACTTGAATAGAGTTTTCAGTCCCTATTGTTTCTAGGGTTCTTGAAGATTGATTCACTTGAGTCATTTATAGAAATTCCTAATTTCGTATTTATTTATTATTTATTTTTGTTATTTTGAATTGAATACAGGCCGTCATCTATTCTTTTAATGGGTGCGATAAGCCGTTCACCTCCGGTGCCCCTCAGGCATGCGCGTGTTCGCGTAGCGCGTTCTTGGACGCATCCTGCGGATGAACGACGCGGCAAGCCGAACGCTGCTAAGCGCGTCTAAGCGATCGACCTCTACTCATGAATAAACAAATAACTAATTAATCTCCATTCTCATTTTCTGAAAATAAAGATTTTGTAGATATATTTTTTCGCTGTGATTTTCTTGAACTAGCAAGGAAGCGAATAAGAATTAATTTCGACAATAGGCAATTAGATCTGACTCGCAAGAGATATTTATTAATGATTATAAAATAATGGAATCACATATCGTATGCCATTTAGGCACTTAAATATATACATCTGCATTCTTAATGGCTGACAGATAGCAGGTAAGCGTCATTTCAAGTACCTGTTGCAGTCCACAATGCTAAACCACCGCCTTTACCTCTGGCGGCTATGTAATTCTTCTGTACCAAGAAATACGTAAAAAATGCTTGCTCTTTTAAGTTTTGTTGGTAAAACTTCGTTTCGCGTTCTTTTCCACCCCGAATATAGCCTTGATAGATCCTGAGCCCAGAGAAATATAGTTGCATTCGGGTAAAATCAAAAGCAAGAATATTTCTGTTCTCCCAAAATAGAACAGGACCTGTAAGAATAATCTTTAGGGGTCCTAATTCTACAGAATTTTCTACTCTTCCTTTTTCTTGCTCGGACTCTGCTTGAGAATAGGAAATTTGAATATTAACCCACTTTGGCAAAAACTTTCCTGCTCCTAGAATAACCCCACCTTGGCGCTTAATTTTCTTAGTTCCAGTGGTAAAACCTAAACGCCAATTTCCTAGTAATTGTGAATATTTATAACGTTCTTTTGCTTGTTTGGTTATTTTTTCTCGTTCAAGCAATGCTTCAACTACAGCCTCAGGTTTCGGGCTTGTTGAGGATGATGTACTTATAAATTCAAAAGCTTGCTCTAAAGTTAGGTACATTTGCTTGATTCGTAAAATTCCGAAGACTTAAATCGCGGGTAAAATTAGAAGCAGTTAGACTGCCGACAAATTGTTGCGATTTCCTGCAAAATTTCTATGACCCAGAAACGCGATCCTGAGGATTCATCAATCGATGCTCAGCAATCGAATAAATCTACTCACACTCAGACAGGTGATTCAGGAAAAGATTCCTGGAAAAATCGTATGTCAAGTATTTGGGACAAGACTACTGCAAGTTTAATGCAATTGTTGCCCCTCGAACAAGTTACACAAAGTGCTGTTGGTTGGTTTAGGGTAAATGAAGCTCAAGTGGCAGAAATTTTGGAGTCGGTTAGAACTAAATTACCAACAACAGAAGCAATTTTGATTGGTAAGCCCCAAGCAGGTAAAAGCTCCATAGTACGTGGAATTACAGGTGTTTCTGCTGAAATTATTGGTCAAGGATTTCGACCCTACACCCAGCACACAGGACGCTATTCCTACCCTTCAGATGATTTACCCTTGCTGATTTTTACTGATACAGTTGGGATTGGGGATGTCAAGCAAAATACTCAGTCAATTATTCAGGAACTTACTGAAGATTTACAGCAGCCAAGTCGCGGTGCCAGAATTTTAATTATTACTGTCAAAATTAATGATTTTGCAACAGATTCCCTCCAACAAATAGCTCAAGAATTACGCCAGAAGTACCCAGATATTCCTTGTCTATTAGCAGTTACTTGTTTGCATGAAGTTTACCCTCCCACAGTCGATAATCATCCCCAACATCCACCGGATTTTGAAGAAGTAAAACGGACATTTGCTGCACTTCAAGAAGCTTTTACAGGAATATGCGATCGCTCGGTAATGATTGACTTTACCTTGGAAGAAGATGGTTTCGATCCAGTGTTTTATGGCTTAGAAGACTTCAGAGATAACCTAGCAGAACTACTACCTGAAGCTGAAGCTGCTGCTATTTATCAGTTACTAGAACGAGAAGCAGGAGAAGAAATTGGCACTCTTTACCGCGATGTAGGGCGACGTTACATGTTAGCATTTGCCATCATCGCTGCGACCCTTGCGGCTGTTCCATTACCTTTTGCTACCATGCCAGTACTTACGGCTTTGCAAGTATCTATGGTAGGAATTTTAGGTAATTTGTACGGGCAAACCCTTAATCCATCTCAAGCTGGAGGTATTGTGAGTGCGATCGCAGGGGGTTTTATTGCACAAGCAGTGGGACGAGAGTTAATTAAATTTATCCCTGGTTTTGGCAGTGTAATCGCTGCATCTTGGGCAGCTGCTTATACTTGGGCTCTAGGGGAAGGTGTTTGCGTTTACTTTGGTGACTTAATGGGTGGGAAGAAACCCGATCCAAAAAAAATTCAATCCGTAATGGAACAAGCGTTTAAGGAAGCAAAAGAACGCTTTAAAGAAATTAGACGCTGAGATCGAATTTTACATCGATGCTTGGATTTACAGATTAATAGGTCGTCAAAAATTGTGATATCACCATTTTTATTAGCGATTTACTCTTTTTTCATCAATATGTTCCTTGTTTGTCACTATGTGAAACTAATATAAAAGCCATTTCATCTGTAGGGTTTAAAGCCGAGAGGGTGTATAAATGGCATCTTTAATTCAAAAAGGCTCAACTTGGAAGTACCTAGATGACGGTTCTAATCAAGGTACGACTTGGCGTAATCTAGACTTCAATGACAATAATTGGAAGACTGGCGAAGCTCAGCTTGGCTATGGAGATGGTGATGAAAAAACCACCCTGGGCTTTGGTTCTAATAGTAGAAACAAGAATATTACTAGCTATTTTCGGAAAAATTTTCAGGTTGAGGATCCTAAAAGTGTACAAGGATTAGATTTAAGCTTATTAAGAGATGATGGTGCTGTAGTCTATTTAAACGGCACTGAAGTATTCAGAAGCAACATGCCCAGTGGCGATATAAATTATTCTACCGCTGCCTCCTCTGCTATCAGTGGTGCTGATGAGGACACGTTTATCAAAAGCGTGATCGATTCAGGTCTTCTACGCCAGGGTGATAACGTCCTCGCTGTTGAAATTCATCAAAGTAAGGCTAGTAGTAGTGATATCAGTTTTGATTTGGGACTTACAACTAGTGGTGGTGGCGATCCTGGAAATCCTGGAAATCCCACCGGTGCGGTTCAATACGAGATTAACCATAACCCTTATTTACAACTTGGTGATGCTCCCCTCGATGGCTATGCTGGAAGTGAAACAGACCAAGTAGAAGTTCTCTGGCAAACTATTCCTAAAAACAGCAGTGTTAAAGATTCGTTTTTAGTTGAATATCGCCCTGATAATTCTTCAGCATCTTGGATTGCAGCCCCTCAAGTACAAAAAATTAATACCGGTACTGGTAACCGTGTTAACCATTTCACAGAGATTGATGGTCTGAAGTTCGATTCCGACTATGAATACCGCGTCAAACATCTCAATCAAAATGGAGAAGTAATCGAAACTTTCCAAAATAAGTTTCGTACTCGTTTACCGGTAGGCGATAAGAGTTCTTTTTCTTTCGCTGCTTATGGTGATTCTGCTTACACCAAAAATATAAATGGCTTCCGTGGGGTACAGGGTCGGATTAATCAGATGGACCCTGACTTTTCGATTCTTTTAGGCGATAACGTTTATAACGGTGGATCCCACTTAGAATCAGATGCTCGCCTCGATCCAGATCTTAATCCGGAAGCGGCAAAATGGATGGGTTCTCATATAGACTATTTGAGTTATGGTAACCACGATATTAGAACTGATGGTGGTGGTCCTTCAGAAGACAACTATTCCAATCCGATTCCCGTTGCTGGCGTTACCAGTACTGCTCAACTTCCTTCTAGCGAACGTCCAGAACACAATTATTCTTTCGACTATGGCGACGTACATTTTGCTACTTTCGATAGTAATAGTTTGAAGGATTCTTCTCGTCTTGATGGTCAGCTAGATTGGTTGGAGAAGGATTTAGCAGCCTCTGATGCCAAATGGAAGATCGTCTTTGCTCATCATCCTGTCGCTGGAGTGCCAGATAAACCAGAAAACCCTGGTGATAATTATTATCAGCAAGTCGTACCGAGGTTGAAAGCCGCAGGAGTAGATCTTTACTTGACAGGTCATTCCCATACTTACGCTTGGAGTTTACCGTTGACCGGTCAGAAAAATGGTAAAGCGACTTACGTCAACGACCGTGATAAAGATTATGCCAAAGGTGCAGGTCTAGTCCAAGTTGTTTCTGGGATGGGTGGTAAATCACTGCGTGGTGGTTCTTTTAGCAAGTTTCCCTTTATGGCTGCTGGATATACCCAAGATACTAACCCTGCATCGGAATTCGGTTTTTCCAACATTAAAGTTACTCCTGATAAGCTTACCATCGACTATATCGCTGCTGATGACGGCTCAATTATCGATAGCTTTTCCATTACAGATGACGAGACTTCTAACTCTGACACAACCGCTCCGACACTGGCGCTGACATCTCCCGTCGATAACGGTCCCAATGATTCTAATCCAGCCAACAATGCGCTCAAATTGGATCGAACTCCAGGAGAATTCCAATTCCAGCTTCAGGATACTGGTGATGGTGTTGATGACAAGAGTGTCACTAGCGAAGCATTTACTATTACTAAGGGAGGACAGTTAGTATCACCCCAAGACTATTCCTTCAGTTATGATGCGGTAAAAGATTTGGTCACCCTCAAATCTACTGGTAATGGATTCGCTGATGGTAATTACGAAATCGCAATTAATAACGGTACGACAAAAATTGCTGACCTCGCTGGAAATCAGCTCGCCTCGACTAAATTTACAGTTGATGTTGATACCGCAACCGATCCAGTTCCTCCCACAATTTCCAAGATAAGCTTCCAGCAGGGTCTAAATGGATACACTGGCACGCTAGATACATATATCCAGGAAAGCTCAGGCAATAGAAATCACTCCAGTGCTAGTTCCCTCAATGTTGACGGCAGAGATCGAGGCGGTTCTGTGCAGAGTTTGATGCGTTTCGAAGATATTTTTGGCGACCAAGCCGGACAAATCTCTTCTGGTGCTAAGATTAAATCTGCCAAGCTGGAATTGGAAGTGACAAATCGCGGCGATAGCATCGAATTTCACCGTATGCTCCAGGATTGGTCTGATAAGGATACCTGGGGAAGCTTAAATAACGGTATTCAAGCTAATGATGTAGAAGCAGCTAGCAAAGCTGATGCTATCACCGGTAATATTGATAAAGGCTTGCTGTCAGTTGATGTTACTGATAGTCTCAAAGCATGGCAGAGTAATCCACAAAGTAATTTTGGTTGGGCAATCTTGCCAACTGATAGTAATGGCGTTGACTTTAACTCTGCTGAAGGAAAAACAGCACCACGCTTGCAGATCGAGTTTGAAGCTAAGGGCGATCCAACCACTCCAACCACTCCAACCACTCCAACCAACCCGCAAATTTCTGGTAAAATAATTGTTGGTACAAATGCTGCAGATAGACTTATTGGAACACCTCAAGACGATCTGATTCAAGGTGGTGATGGCAAAGACATTATAGACAGCGGTAATGGAAATGACGTCCTCACTGGTGGTAGTGAGGCTGATACCTTTGTTTATAACAACCTCAATGGAGGGGTTGACACAATTAAAGACTTTGAAATTGGTAGCGATCGCATCGACTTAAGCAACATTTTCAAAGGTTCTATTGGTGACGACGATGGGGATGATTTTGATTTCGACGATTCTGTCAAATTTGTTCGCAGTGGTTCGGGTACAAAAGTACAAGTAAACCCATTTGGTGACGACGACGATTCTGGACAGTTTAAAACTCTTGCAGTCCTAGATAACATTAATCCCGGGCAATTGGGTCAGAAGCAGTTTATTATTTAAGCTTTCGCCTTTCTAAAACTTCAGATGACTTGGGGACTTTCTATCATTTGATATAAAGTCCCTTCAAAGAGTGCATAAGACCCGAACTCACTTTATCAAGTATCGCAACAATCAAACAGGTGCAAACCTAATATACGAGATAGTTCTTCACAAACCTTTACTCCTCGAACGCTATTACCTCTTTGATCAAGTGATGGTGAAAATACTCCAATACCCATCTTGTTTGGTACCACAGCAATAATACCCCCACAAACACCACTTTTTGCTGGCAAACCAACCTTATAAGCCCATTCACCCGCAAAGTTATACATCCCACAGGTGTACATCACCGATAGAATATCTTTGACATAGGTACTTTGAAGAGCCCGCTTACCGGTAATAGGATTAACACCTTTATTTGCAAGGGTCGCTGCCATTACTGCTAAATCTTGGCAATTAACCATGACTGCGCACTGCTGAAAATAAAGATCTAAAGACTCTTCTATATTGGGCTGAATCATACCAAAATTGAGCATCAAGTGAGCCATCGCCCGATTGCGATGTCCCGTAGCTCGTTCGGAAGTAAAAACAGAAATGTCAACAAACACATCGTGACCAACATATCGCCGAAACATTTCTAGCAATCTGTTTAAACGTTCTGTTGCATCTGCACCTTTAATCAGACTGGTGGTGGCGATCGCACCAGCATTCACCATTGGGTTATAAGGTCGTTTCGATTGTTCGTCTAAAATAATCGCGTTGAATGCATCACCTGTCGGTTCTACACCCACCCTGGTCAAAACATCGTCTCTACCACGATCTTCTAAAGCAAGACCATAGGTAAAAACTTTGGAAATCGATTGTATTGTGAATAATCGATCGCGATCGCCTATCTGATAAACTTCACCGTCTACAGTCACCAAGCAAACAGCAAATAAATCAGGACTTACTTTTGCCAGTTCCGGTATATAATTTGCAACTACACCTTTTTGCAGAGACTTATATTGGCAATGTAAATCTTCTACGATAGATTGCAATGATGATAGTACTTGTAAATCTTCTCTCACAACCATCCAACTAACAAATAAATTGTATTAATCGCGAACATCAAAATATTATTTTTGTAGAGTTTTCTCTGAGTATTCCCCTCGGAACCAAAAATCAACAAATATCATTTGTAGACACAGTTTTTCTTTCATAAAAACTTTATCTAAGCTTTAATTAAAATTTAATTTTCCGATCTTGCTACGCTTAATTTTATAACTCTATATTTCTATAGTGTTGAATTGATACTTAAGTACATTTTAATTATCACACATATAATTTTGTACTCAAATCGCATCAAAATGCAAACCTAATTCACACATCATTTTTCGTTGCCATGGTCATTTTGAAGATAGCCCCGAAGAAAGTGCTTTCAAGCATGATTCTATTGATGTCAAAGGATTATGAACTCATTTATGAGAACTATATACGTTCGATAACTATATGTTAATTTCAGTATTTTTCCAGCTTTTCAAACAGCGAATAACCACTTTTTAATAACTTATTTATATTTTTTATGAATTGTGTTTACAGGTTTACATATGACACCAATTATGACAGCCTAAAAGCCTAATACTTAACTGGCAAGTTAAATGTCAAAGTTTGTTAATAATCAATTAACATTGTTTTTTTTTATCATCAAAATAGTCAAAACCTAAAACCCCTATGGAAGAAGGATTTATTCTTGAAAATTAAATTTGAAATTGATAAATTAACCCTAGTTTACGCTAAATTGCCGATCCCCAAATTTAACAATTCGTGTTAGTCTGTTGCAGTTAATAACGGAAAGTAAAAACAGAACGAGTTCGAGACAAGGGGAATTTAGTTACGTCTGTCTTGTAACGTCCCGGAAAAATCAAACTTCAGTTCTTTGAGTGGATTAACATTCGGACGCATGAATCAAAAACATTTTTATTTTTGGATTTTAGTGGCTATGTTCGCGACTATATTGGGAACGCCAAGACTTGGTCGCGCTCAAACAACTAAAGGAAATGTTATTAATAATCGGTCAGCATCACCAATTGAGGCGAAATTGGTTGGGAATGAATCTCAAATTGAACCAAGTGCAGCAAAAAAATTAGTCACACAAGTGGTATCTCATAAGTTGGAAGGACGACATGCTGCAACAATTTACATTCGCCAAATTCCTGTTCTTACTTTCTTAGGTCAATCATCAGCAGTACCCAGTAATATTTCAGATACTTCTGTAAAAACAATAGCCAGTCTCTCTCAGACACAAACTAACGATCCAATTCATAAAGCTAATTTATTAGCAGAACGAATTAATCAGTTAGTTCATACAAATACAGATGCCAGTAAAATTACAGTTAATTGGAAAGGTGAGAAAAAGCTAGCATCTGCTGAATTAGGACAAAATAAAAGTTCATTTGTCAAACACTATAAAAACGATATCTTTGCCATCAAAACTAGCGATTCCAAGCTAGTAGAAATTGATCAATATACTGTTTTAGCAGGCAGTACAAAAAATTTAGCAGAAGATGCACTACAAATAACCAATCGCTTACGGAGATTAATTGGTTATGCTCCACCAGTAAACAAAGTTGAAAATTTACCTGTAAGGGAACCAGTTAAGGTTGTCGGAGAAGAAAATAAATCTAAGATTGTCGGTCATCATATTCGTAAAAGAAGGAATCGACGGAACCGAGCAAGAAGGGGAAGAATTCTAAGAGGTTGGGCTTCTTGGTATGGTTACGATGGTTCCGGTAATCGCACCGCTACCGGTGAAAGGTATAATCCTGAAGGTTTAACAGCCGCTCACCGTTCTCTCCCATTTGGAACGCGAGTTCGAGTTACTAATACCCGTAATGGGCGCTCTGTTGTAGTAAGAATCAATGACAGAGGTCCCTTCATTCGGGGTCGAATCATTGATGTTTCTGCTGGAGCAGCAAGAAGATTGCGAATGATTAGTAGTGGCGTTGCACCGGTAAGAGTTGAAGTAATCAATAGGTAGAATTACTTATAGTCGTTTGCTGCTTTTTAACTGCATCTATATATTTCTTAAACAGGGGTTTTTTAATTTAAGATCCCTGTTTTTGCTATTTTAATTATTCTTTTATTTTTATTTCTGTGGCTTAAATCCCAAGCCAAGCAAGGGTTTTAGGAAATTTTATTTTGTAAATACATGAAAATAACATTCTTTACGATTGTTCCTTTGGCGTTCAGTAAGTAAGGGTCACGCAAAAAAAAATTCATTAAACCTTAAAATTATATAAAATTAGCAATAAATCTTAGTTTTTCGAAATTATTTGGTATGAACTAGAGCTTATTTGGCTAAGTATCCAGATCCAGTTCGAAGACCTAAGAACAAATCTATAAAGTAAGTTAATTCAGCCTGAAATGAACACCCCCAGGGAAAAACCAACCACTACTGATAACTGCTTATGGAGCAATTCATAAATAAATCTATACCTAATTTTAAGGTAACCAATTAGCCAATGAACCACTTATAAACTACACAAACTCAACTGTTTGTAAATTTTATATTGATGGCATTCTCGCTCAAATTTTATAAACTAACGGGGAATAGATAGATTATAACTAGGGGTTATTTGTGCGCTTGCTGACGAGTGTTACAGCTTTACGCTGTTATGTAGCTCAACAAAAACGTTTGGCAACAAACTTTTTGCATTCAGAGGAAGGACAACTTGCAGAAGTTAGTACCTGGTTCCAAACTGCGATCGGTTTAGTCCCAACCATGGGAGCATTACATGAGGGTCATGTGAGTTTGATAAGGAAGGCACGACAAGAAAACAGGACTGTAATTGTCAGTATTTTTGTCAATCCTTTGCAATTCGGACCGAATGAGGATTATCAACGCTATCCTCGTACATTAGAGCAGGATGCACAAATTTGCGAAGAACTCGGAGTTAATGCCATTTTTGCACCAACTCCGGAAGAAATGGGAGTACCTTTGAAGAATATAAAAGGGTCTAAAGTTACACAAGTTACTCCGCCATCTGCTATGATATCTGGCTTGTGTGGTCGTTCTCGGCTAGGACATTTTCACGGCGTAGCGACGATCGTGACCAAGCTTTTTAACTTGGTTTCGCCTGACCGTGCTTACTTCGGTGAAAAAGACTTTCAGCAACTGGCTACAATCCAAAAAGTAGTGGCTGATTTACATTTGCCTGTGGAAATTGTTCCCTGTCCCACAGTACGCTTAGCTAATGGTCTGGCTTTAAGTTCCCGTAATCAATATTTGAATGCGTCCGAGAAAGAGCAAGCAACGGTTATATATCGCAGTTTGCAAAAAGCTAAGAATGCATTTTGTGCCGGGGAAAAAAATAGTAGCAGACTTATCGCTTTAGTGCAACAAGAGTTGGCAAAGGTCAGCATTTTATCTGTTGAATATATCGAATTGGTTGAACCGACTACTTTAATGCCAATAGAAAAAGTTAAGGAGAAAGGAATGCTCGCGATCGCAACTAGAATTGGTTCTACTCGTCTAATTGATAACGTTATCTTGCGCGATCGTCAGCCGATAGTCGCCATTGATGGACCTGCTGGAGCAGGTAAATCTACCGTTGCTCGTCAAGTTGCTGCTCAGCTAGAATTAGTGTATTTAGATACAGGAGCAATGTATCGGGCAATGACTTGGTTAGTGCTACAAAGAGGGATTACTCTCGATGATGAATGCGCAATTGCTGAATTAGCCGATAAGTATGAGATTGAACTTACCCCGACTTCCAATTTACAATCACCAGTCAAAGTTTGGATTGACGGAAATGATGTGACTCAAGTGATTCGTACTCCTGAAGTAACAGCAAATGTTTCGGCGATCGCGGCTCAAACATCTGTACGGAAATCATTAGTCAGACAACAAAAAAATTGGGGAAAGAAAGGTGGCTTAGTTGCTGAAGGTAGAGATATTGGAACTCATGTTTTCCCCGATGCAGAAATAAAAATATTTCTCACAGCTTCTGTTAAGGAGCGCGCTCGTCGTCGTCAACTTGACTACGAGACACAAGGTCTGTCTTCAATTAATTTAAAACAATTAGAAAAAGACATTGCAGAACGTGACTGGAAGGATAGTACTCGTACAGTTTCTCCTTTACGAAAAGCAGAAGATGCTGTGGAATTACAAACAGATGGTCTAAGTATTTCGGAAGTGACAGGAAAAATTGTGTATCAATATCAAAAACATCTATCTAATTTGTAGAATAAGAATAATAACGTTCTTTATCGATTCTTGTTGCTCCCTTTATGGTAACACTTTGATTAGTTTCACTTTTATGAACTAAAATTGGTCATAATTGGCACGCAAGTGTTTACTTCAAGACTTCATGATTAGGAGTAAGAGATAGATCGTAATTCGACTGACTTACACTTCAATTACAAATACACTACTGATTTCCTAAAGAGACCTAATTAGATCATCAGGGTTTACTTAAAGTCAGTAATAATACACATCACCACCATTCTATTAACATATCTATGAAAAAATTGGTATTAGACTAGTTTCGCTTTACTTTGTTTTGATTTAACTCTTTTGATTCAACAGGGAACTATCTGCAACCTTATTTGCCTGATAGAATTAATTTATTTTCTTGTTTGGACTAAATTCTTCAAAGCAAGATTGTCAATATATCAGTCACAGAAATTAGACAAAAAATGATAGAGCAGCTGGGTTGCTGACTATGAAATATTTTTGTCAAATATTCTGTTAAGCTATCTTGTTTAGCTGTTTGCCTAGCCATTTTGTACAAGGTTAGTCACAATACTTTTTGTCGAACATTGTGTTTTCTAGTGTACTCACTCTGGGTGATTTGAGTGTTGGAAGCAGGCATTGACCAATAAAGCAAAAGTCTTTGATAAAGATTTACCGGTGCCCCAAAGTTATTGACGGGGCACTAAATATTTAGAGTTATAAACCGCACAGACGAAAAATTTTCTTCCTCAGGCATATGGGAAGAACTTTACGGTTTAGTTGAACTGTTTTTGCAGTTTACGCTTAGTTTGCTATTAGTGTAAACTTTCCTTTTTAACAAGATTAAAGTGTAACGAAACGCTTTAAGTTGTTGTGAAAAAGAGTTAGCGTTTACTATTTGTATCACTCTTGGCTTGAAAGGGTATCAGTCTTTGGAGGGATGATTGGGGATAAAAAAATATAAAAAAATATAAATCAAGGGGCAAATGTAACATAAAAAAATATTGATTTGTATCCCCAGAACCTTGCCAATACTATATTTGAGGTATTTAAGGACCGAAAACAGTGGATTTGTAAAAGTCAATGAATCTAGAGTACTAATTAAAAACTATTGCACTATCGATCGCTTCACGGAAGAATAGAGTTTAATTAAAAAGTTATATGTCCCCAATCGTGGAATTAAGGTGATTCTTGAAATGTAACTGTTGTTTGATACGTACAGTTTTTACAAGACTTTAGGCCTTGACGTCACCTTTGGCTAATATCACTGTAAATGAACAGTAACAATTGCAAGCAAAAAAACAAGATTATATTCTTGTTCGCCACTTCAATAGCGGCTTCTGTTCGAATACAACAAGGTTTAAGCCTTGTCAACTTTTCACTGCGCTGCACACAGGCGCGGTTCTCAAACTACCGGAGGATTTTAGATGAAAGCATCTGCAAAATTCGATTTTGACGATGAGAAATATAATGCACTGCCTTCTCGAGTAATTCCCTGGTGTCAGATGATAAATCCTCGATACGGCAAAGATGGCATACAACATCATGGTTTGGCAATTAAGCTTGATAATGCCCATTCCGTAGACTTTCAACCAGACGATAACTGGCAAGAGGTGGAGCATGAATTCAGTTCTGGGGTTGAAAATGTACTTATTACAGCAACTCCAAAATTAGTACTAGTGCGTCGAGGACCATTATCTGTTAAAGATAGGGAAACAGGAGTCAAACTTGGTACCCTCAAGGAAAATTACGATGCTTTTCTAGCAGATAAGCTCAGGTTTAAAACTTTCACGCGTTATTTAGTCTTCCTTGTGGGAGAAAATAAAAAATTTCTACATAAAACTCCATTACAACTTACTCTTAGTGGTGCCGCAGGAGCTAGCTTCAGTAAAGCTTATTGTGAATATCAACAAGGTAAACCCAGTACTGGTTTTATTGCCGAATTAGAAAAAGCTTATGCTGGATATCGTCAACAGCCCTGGATACCTAAAGGTCCATTGTTCCATGCCCATGGAATTTTTTCTCCGATTATCGAATGTGAAGAAAGGGGAATCGCCACTAATACGGTCTTAGTTGCTTCAACGGTAGATTACAAACATCCAACAATTGCGACTCTCACCCAATATTTAATTGCTTCTGATTCAGAAGAATCAGCGATGATTTCTCAAGCTTTTGAGGAATACAAAGATTTTGCTAAAACTCCACCGAAAGCAGAAACTCAGAAAGTAGCGATGGCAAGTGTTTCTAGCTCATATATTTATCCAGATGAAGATGATTTTGGTTATCCGCCGTATTAAATAAAATTTAAATTATTATCAATTGACGGTTGATGCTTGGAAGTGAAAAAATATTCCATGTGGTTGGTCGTGCGTAAAACATAAATGTGAGATATCGTCTTTGTGCTTACGCTCTGCCCACAGTAATACTTTTATTAACAAAAATTAATTTCAATGGGTTGCGCACCCCTTCAGAAGATTTGCTGATAAGTGCGGGCAAAAACGCTTAGGCTAATAGGGCTCAAAATGGATTATCGGGATGCTGGGGTTGATGTTGAAGCAGGTAGAGAGTTTGTTGGACAAATTAGTAGCTTAGTTCGTAGTACAAACCGTCCTGGAGTTATTGGCGGTTTAGGTGGTTTTAGTGGTTGTTTTCAATTACCGACTGGTTTTCAAGAGCCAGTGTTGGTTTCTGGAACTGATGGTGTAGGTACAAAACTGAAAATAGCTCAGGCTGTCGCTCGACATGACACCGTGGGTATAGATCTGGTAGCAATGTGTGTCAATGATGTATTGACTTCTGGAGCTGAACCATTATTCTTCTTAGATTACCTGGCAACAGGAAAATTAGATAAATTACAGTTACAGCAGGTAGTTTCTGGAATTGCTGCAGGTTGCAAACAAGCAAATTGTGCCTTGTTGGGAGGTGAAACGGCAGAAATGCCAGGTTTTTACCCTGGAGGTGAATATGATGTTGCTGGGTTTTGTGTGGGAATTGTTGAAAAGAGCGAGATGCTTGACGGTTCTCAAGTGAAGCTTGGAGATGTTGCTGTTGCTCTTCAAAGCAGTGGTATACACAGTAATGGTTTGAGTTTGGTCAGAAAAATTATTGACGAACAGGGATTTTCTTGGAGCAATCGTCCAGAATCATTAGGAAATAAAAGTTTAGGAGAAGTTTTTTTAACCCCCACAAAGATATACGTTGACGCTGTTTTGGGAGCAAGGAAATCTGGTTTGAAGATTAATGGGATGGCTCATATTACAGGTGGTGGGCTTCCAGAAAATTTACCGCGTTGTTTGGATCGAAACCAAGGAATTAAGATCGATCCCAATAGTTGGTCTGTACCTTCTGTATTTCAATGGCTAGCAGATGTAGGGTCCGTAAGTTCCCAGGCCATGTATAATACTTTCAACATGGGTATTGGTTTCGTATTAATAGTTCCTGCGGAGAGTGCAGAACGAGCGATTAGTTATTTTCAGTCAAAAGAAATTTCTGCTTTTGCTATAGGCGAAGTAATTTCTGGTTCTGGGGAACTGGTGGGATTAGATTGTTGACACTCCCCAATGACCAAAACCTGGGTATTTTAGTGGATATATATCTGACAGCTTTGTAATTACCTATTACCCCTTTGGCGATGAATTTCTTCCCAAATTACTAAGTCTTCGGGGCGATCTATATCAGCTAAGGTTGGTAAATGACCTACAGCTAAATCGAGTTTTTTTGTAATATCCATAGTTTGTTGGAATACTTTTTCGGTTCCCCAATCAATATCTACGAACAATTCTGGAATTGATCGACACAAAGCAATTAAATAATAACCACCATCGATCGCTGGACCTAAAACCAAATCCTTGTCTGTTAGATGCTCAAAAGCCTGCTTCAAAATTCCCAGTTCGATACTAGGGCAGTCGGTACCAATAATAATTGATTTTTCTGCTCCATTTTGAAAAGCTTCCGATAGTGATCGCGCCATCCGCATTCCTAGATCGCCTTCTCCTTGTGGTTGGTAAACAATATCGGAACCTAACCAATCTTTCATTAATTGCGCATTACCACCAGCGAAACGTAACTCTAGTGATAAAGGTATTTGTTTTTGTAGCTGTTTTACCTTTGAGAGAATATACTCTGTCATTTCACGCTGAAGATTTGCAGCACCTTGAGGACCCAAAGCTGGTATTAATCGAGTTTTTGTTTTCCCTGCTTCTGGGTAGCGACTAAAAATAATCAAGTGCTGCTGTATTATTTCTGGTGGTTTTTGCACGCAATAACCTAATATATAAATTTCAAAATTATTTGAGATGAGATATGAGAGACGTACCACAATACGTCTCAAAAAAATAATAACAACATCGCGTAAAACCGTTTTATGTTCTCTGTTTCCTGTTCCCTTCTAATAACAAAAATCACCTTTACGATTGGGTTTATCCCGTTCTTTTGCTCTACGCATTGCGCCTAATATTGTTGAGACAAAGACACAACGTTTAGTTGTTCCACCATATTTTCCAGATAAAGTAATTCTTCCCAAGGGTGGTTTTCTCACGCTACCTCGATAATCAAATTGAATTTGTCTAAGACCTTGACCCTTAAGTAGTTGTAGAGTTGTTTCTTTATCCAAGCGGATATTAGGATCTAAACTATTCCAATTTATTCCAGAGGGGTTCGCAGAAACATGATGTACAGCCCATTGAACAATACCATTTTGTTCGCGAAAACTGGCTTGCCAAGTTTCTTTATTTTTTTGGGCTTGACTTTGGGCTTTTCGTAAAGCAAAGTAAACTCGATCTTGAGCAACGTCAAGATGGCGATTATTTAGGAAAGATAACCAACTTGGTACTGCGATCGCGCTTAAAATTCCAATTATTACAACTACAATTAATACCTCTAGCACTGTAAAACCGCTGCTAGAAGAAACTTTGTGTAGACATTTCCCCATTTCAGATATTCCACCGTGATAAATGCACCAATTTGGTAGATACAGTGCTGGTGAATATCCCTGATAATTTTATTGATAGTTAACTATTGAAGGTTTAGGTTAACTACAATTAGCGTCTAATATACTTTATTTTTTTACACACTTTCAAACCATGACATAGCAAAAGTTTTAGCCATAGCTAAAAAACATATTATTTTTATTCCTTGGGAGAGAGTTTAATACTTTTGACTTTTGATATCAAATCCTATTTTTAAAACCTCTTTATATTTTTTGGCATTTCCCCCCACATCCCCTACACTTCCCCTGTCATTCTTAAAAAATCAACCCGGATCTTGTCTGACTTCTCTTCCTGGGACGCTTACTTATTGAAATAACCATTTTTCCAAAGGTAAAAAGGACTAACAAAACTACTAACAAATAATTGCATTTCGCAGGCTGCTACTAATTCTGTTTTAACTTTAAATCTATGTTTACATAGATGTAGAAGTATTTTCTTAAAATCGTTCAGCATATAAGCAGTAAAAGCAAGTGGTTTTACCCAAGGCTGAATATTAATTGTTCGAGTGACATAACGACTGAGTCCTATACCCCGAAAAAATGGTAATAAATATTCTTTTTGCAAGCGCCACTTGGGTATTTTATGATAAATTTCCATTTCTGGGTTATACCAAATTTCCCAGTTTGCTTTTTGAATATAAGACAACATTTCTAAATCTTCGCCGGTGAGCATATTACCTGTAACTCTACCAGTCAAAATAGGTTTTTCTGGAATGCTTTCTAGGCAAGCTTGACGACGAACAACTAATCCTGCAGAAGGAGGAAGCAGTTTTGTTTTTGGTTCGTAAAATAAAGGTAAATTACCTCTTTCTGTAATCGCTAAAAATGGAGCTATTCGCTGAAAATTCTCTGGTGGTTCTATTTCCCAGTCTGGGTGAATTTGACTAGCAAATGCTCCTGCTTGAGGATGTATTTTTGCAAAATTATGAGCTTTTTCTACCCAATTTGAAACTGGATAATTATCGTCATCTAAAAAGCCAATAAGTTCGCTATTTGCTTCATCAATAGCACGTTTACGAGCATATGCAGCACCTTGTTTAGGTTCAAAGCAATATTTCAAAGGAAAATTATATTGCCAATTTTTCTGATAATCTTGAACAATTTTTGCGGTGTTATCATTACTGTTGTTATCAATAACAACAATCTCCCAATTAATATCTTCAGTGTTAATTTGTTGTTTTAATTTATCTAAAAGTCCTGGTAAGCGACTTTCTCCATTATAGGTAGGAATAGCAATAGTAAAATCTGTCTTGTTGTCAAATTTATTTTGAAAAGAAGTTTTATTTTCCATGGCACCATTAACTAAAAATAATATCTATAATCAAGTATTGACTATAGATGTTATTTTTGTATTCAGTGTCTTTTCTTAAATATTATTGTATAAAACTTTATATACTATTTTAATTATTCACAGTCTGTATCTTTTGCAGTTCTCATCCCTCCTAAAATAGTCTGTACAATTATACATCTTTTAACATCACTGGCTTGGGTTGATTTTCCTGCTTTAGGTATAGCAACAACTATCTTTATCCCATCATTTATTTCTGATTCTGATAAACCACCAATTTGGTTAAATGTAATTGCTTGTGGTTTTGTCTTATTATATTTATTTGCATAGGATATAGTTTTAGTAGATTTATTTTCGTCGGTAATATTACTACCTAGGATTATATTTTCTGTACCAACACCTACTTCTTTACCGAGAATTTCCCAATATTGATCCGGCTCGGAATCATTTGGATGAATAGCTATTTGTGCTACTTTTTTCCCATTTTTAGTATCTGTTGTTAAGCTGACGCTGTAAGGAAGTTTAGTCTTTTTCGCTTTTCTTTGAGCTGTTTGTAGTGCAGCTAAAATCTCATCATTAACTTTATTTATTTGTTGTCGATTAACAAAACTAAACCAACTAGGACCTACAATTGCTGAGAGAATTCCTATAATTACTAGAGCTACTAAAACTTCCAAAATTGTAAAACCACCAGAACTTAACTGATTTTTACTATCAGATTTTAAATCAAATAGTAACTGATTTATGATATTTTGGTTATGATATTTTATATTTATGTTGTTATGATGAAGAAAATTAGTTATTTTATTCATTGCCTATAATCTCTTTTTTTAAGATAATTAAAGTGAATTGTAATAAATATCTTTAATTACTTGCTATTAGTGAGAGTAAATTATCTAGTTTATTTACTTTTATTCGACACCAATAAATCCTCGACCTTTAACATTAATGCTTGCACTTGGAAAATAAGATTTGACATCATCTTTATAGCCATAATTATTTTCCTCTATCCGTGCTAATGCATTTCCTCTCAAGAAAATTTTTGCTGTTGTATTATCAATATCTACACAAGCATAGAAACTAGCATTGTTAAGAACCCCATTTAATGCGGGAACTTTGAGAGAATCTTTATTTTTTTTACTTTTAGGAAAAATAGATTTGCAGTCTATAGTTTTAAAACCTTGACTTGAATCAACATAGTCAACCAATACATCAGCACTTTGACTTCTGCTATAGATACCATCTTTTTTCCAAGCATTCATTTTTTGTTCGAGGGTTCCTTGAATACTTAAATCAAATTTAGCAAAACCTGGATCTGGTTTCTGGATATATTCAGAAGTTACTTTAGTATTATATTCATCATCGGGCTCAATCCCATCATTCAGTTCAAATCTAGCAATGCGATATTGATTAGACCAAATATTCTTTGCATCATTTGTTTTGTTATCTTGTATCAAATAATAAGTAACTAAAGAATAAACAAAAGCATCATTTTTTGTCTTACTACTTGTAACTTTTTTCAGTTCTATTGCTTCCTTCTCAAATTTACGCTTCCAAAAAACAAGAACCGGGACTCGATCGCTTGAACTATAATCCAGTAGCTGATTTCTTATAGCTTTTATTCCATCAGCATCATATATATAAATTGCCTGTTGTAAATCTTGAGCAATATAATCTAAAGCTGTTTGAATTTCCTGTTCGGAATTAATTTTGGCTTGTTCTTTGCGATCTGTATCGAGAATATTAATCATGAATCCTAGTAATGGTGTAATTACCAGTACTGCTAGAATCATGGCTACCATCAATTCTATTAGGGTAAAACCTGCTGTTTTATTGACTTGTTTAAATTTTTTATGTTTAAGTTGAGCGTTGAGAAAAAAATTGAGTTTATTAAAATGAGATTTATTGAGCATTTCAATGCTTTTCATATTTGAAAAATTAAGTTTATATTGAATTATTTTATTTACACTTGGAATATGTATTTTTACTGTCTTCCAATCGCGAGCAAAAATCTGCAAATGTTGTGTTTCTGGATGCAATATCTGTAGTCATTTCTAGTAGAGGTGCTTTTAAATTACCGAATCCTCCACTAAAAGCGGATTGTGTAGCTTTTTTCTTTTGGTCGCTTTTTTCTAATGATTTACTATCTTTGAAAGCATCTGCTCTGTAAACTCTAATCCCTAAACGGTAACCTCTATTTGCTTCATCAGTATTAGGGTTATAAGCAAACGCTTGGACAAGTATGTCCCCCGATTCATCTTTTGTACATTTCCCATCACCACTACCATCGATACAATACAGTTGATAGGTTTTATCGGTGGGAGCAGAACAGTAATCATTATCTTTTCGGCAATTTAAACTACCAGATGGAGCCTTGACTTCAGCAATTAAATTATTATCTTTTTTCGTGATTGGTGGCGATTCAATAGATCCAGAAGTAACACCATCAATGTATGTTTTAGCTGCTTGGGTTGCAAGTTCCACCCTTCTGGAGTTAACTCTGCTGGCAGTAGAAATTACAATTACAGGTGCGATCGCAGTTAACAAAATGGCAACAACAATAATCGCAATCAGTGATTCGATAATAGTAAAACCAGTATCATCTGTTTGTGGGTTAACTCGTTGTTGAATTTGGATCATGGCGTTTTGATGTGAGGACTGCGGTAACTTGTGAGTCTAAAACTGTTAAAAAATCTATATCGTGATTTCCAAAACTTTAGCTACGTGAGTACTTTTTACAAAAGTCTTGTGGACGTTGACTGGTGGGAATAGCTGTTCCTGTACGACTAATTGTGCTAGTACCCGTAGAACTATTGACAGTAACTTTGATTGTTTGAGCACATAACAGTGTTTTGACCCATTCATCATCCCGACCGACTTCTCTAAAAAATTCATTAGGTTCCCCTGCAGGCGGTAACGTGAATGTTTCTGTAAACAAATCTGGTAGTTGGGATAATAAGCCAACATCAAAACCCCACTGACGGGAAGGTGGTGTATAGAAGGGTGTCATACCTTCACCTATGAGACCTGTTCCAGTATTACTATTCCTGTAAGCCTGTCGGTAATCATTACCAAATAGAGCAGTACTACCTTTGGGTGTTTTTCCATTCAGTTGAACAACCTGCCAAGGTCCAGTAGCATAAGCACTGCGTTTATATTGGATTAGAGAACCACTGAGATTATGATTAGTGTTGTTCCAGGTTTCTAGATAGCGTACAAAGTTTTCCAAACCACCGTTTGATTCGCTTGGTCTTCCTGGGGTGTCTCCACCAGCAATAATTAAGTTAGTTGTAGTATCTGTAGCTTGCTGCAACCAGTTTCCATCTGTAGCAACTCCCCTGTCTCTATCTGTTGGGAGATTGGTTCTATCATTACCAGGGTCACCACTTCCACTAGTCCACTTGTCACGCGGTAATTGAATTTGTAGTACTGGGACTAATATTGGTTGTTCGTTAGGATCGGTTCCATTCAAAGCATTACCGTTAATACTTTTATAGAACAGGAATTGACCATTCCCGTAATTGGTATCTGTGGGTATTTTTTTATTCGGTAAGGTTTTAGCAGTCCTAAACCAGAGAGCATTGTCTTTGATTCTTGGTAATTTGTTTGCGGTCCAACTTTGTCCTGTAACGGCATTTTTAGGAAATGCTTGGATATTACCAGCAGTATCAATTCCTAAAGGAACTGGATGACCTTGAGTGTCAAGTATCAAGTTTCCGGTACTGCTATCCCGAGCGAAAGCTACACGACGAGCGTAACTTTGCAATGTATTCTCTGCTAAATCGACGGTTGTACCTGCTAAGTCAATCGTTGCTTTATTGTATTTTTGACCAATTCTAGATGTGGCTGTGGTTCCTCCAGAGCTAATAGCTTTGCCATCAACCGTCCAATCATCTGCAGTACAAGTGTAAACAGGAACTTTTATGCAAACTTCCGTTAGGTACTCATTAAACTTCACCCGTCTCTGGATCGGAGTCACAAAGTTATTGACATAGGAACTACCTTGAAGTCCAGTTTTGCTAGTATTGAAATCTTTGGGTAAGCCCTGGGAAGTACCAGCACTGTTATACCAAGCACTGCTAGTAGTGAAACTATTATCGAAAAATCCTTGTTTTAAACGAACTGCGGTGATGCTGATTTGGTCTTTTTCTCTAACAGTGTCTTTTGTATCGCCATCACCGTTAAGATCGACCTTTAAAGTAATTTCACTTAAAGCATCTGTAGCATCACCATCGTTATTAAAATCAAAGTTAGGAATAATAGCAGTTCCGGCATTATTTCTCAGGTCGTAATCTCCCTCATTACGAAACCCAAAACGAAAGTTATCTGAAAGTACTGTGACCGCATCTGCAACGACTGATGCTGCGCGCCAACTATCTCCTGTAGTACACTTAGGAAGCCTTTTATCATTTTTGCGGCAAGCAAAATTATTATCAAGGGTTTTATTGCGGATATAGAACCTACTCCAGTTTATCTTGCCAGTTTTACTATCTCGTAACTGATCGACAAATTCCTCAACTGGATTGCTAGCGTTTCCACCTTTAGCATGAAGGTTAAAATCACCTTTGATATACGTAGGTAAATTACTTGCTAATATTAATCCTTTTTCTTCTTGTCTAAACTTAACATCACGATCGAGACGGCTACCATTTATCAGCATGATGCCACTCGGACGGCGAGTCGGGTCTAATCTGTAGTCAGTGGGACTAATTAATTCTCTTTGTTCGGTTTTATTATCTGGAGTGTCACTGAGATCGGCTAAAGCATCATTTCTCGTAGCATAAACAATACCACTATTGGGAATTAAATATTCTTGTTTTCCACCACCGCTATGGCTACCAGAGATTTTTTTCTGGCGTATTTTATCAACATCTAATACCGTTACCCTTACCTCTAAGGGTTGGCGCTGCTCAATACTCCTGGTATAGTCTTCTCCTAATTCTGCAAGTTTTAAGTTTGTGTCAATCGATTTAATCTGGCGAGCATCTAAAAATGCTGTTTCGTAAATGGCTCCATGGGGTATTGGCGGAGAGGTACTAGGAGATTTATCCTTAAGAATATCGAGAGCACAAACTGCTGCATCTATTGCCGAATAATCTGCTGCTGTCCGCTTTGTACTGGATTTTTCTAATGCTCTTCGCAGAGGTTCGTTAACAAAACGCCCATCTGGAAATACCATTCTTGCTTGTCGTTCTAATTCTGCTGCATACTTACCCCTTCCACCAAAGGTATACACAACACCATTATTAGATTTACCTTGGGTAGTGCTAGAGTCAGCATCTGGATTCTTCCATCTAGCTTTTACCTTGCTATTATTTTGAGCTGTAACTGAGTTTGTTGGATCGTAATAGCTACTAACACAGGCTATAGGTTGTTGATCCTGACCATAGTCCTTGGCGTAATGATAAACAGCAGTTGCTCTCATTAAGAGATCGCCTTGACGGGTTTCACCATTTCCTGTCGTCATTGGCATAGAATCAGACCAGACAATGATTGGGTCTTTACTCTTAAATTTGAGGCTATTAACTTTAATTCTTTTAGAATCAATACTGCTAGGGTCAACAAAATTTGTATCCCACTGTGGTTCGGGTAAAAACGACTTATCAACTCGCTTGTAGGTGACGCCATCAACATAGATACCTGCGCCAGTTACAATGCGTATTCCACCAATATTGTCGAGTAAATCTTTCGGTTTTTCCGTTGCTTTTTCTTCAAAAAAACCATCCCGATCAGTAGCACCAGCCAAACTGACCAATTGCTCAATTTTGGTGGCGCGGGTACGATACTTATCCTTATCATTTGTGTAATCATCCCATTCGGTACGAGGTGTACTGGGATAATCTACAGATTGAGGTGTGTTGGTACCAACAAAATCTTTAATAGTCTTATCAAACCACAGAGCAGGTAAATTATTTCCGACTAAAATGCGATCGCCAAGTAATTTCTCTTCTTCCCTATACTCTTCTTTGAGTTTGTTGGGTTCGGTAGCGGGTAATTTCTTCGGTTGAAGTGATAATCCCGTATTAGCGCTAGTAGGATAAATCCAAGTATCTTGAGGTCGTAGTAAATCACCAGTACCTTGAAGCTGAGCAGTTCCAGGATTACCTCCTAAAGGAACTTTTTTAAAAGTAACTTTGCGAGTTCGCTTTCTAAAGTAAGATTCTAACTCTTCTCGACGAACTTCATTTCTATTTAAACCAGGATTATTTTCCAGCCGAGTAGTGACATTATCTCTTACTTCAGAAGGGTCTTGGGTACTAGATTTAGTAATCTGTTTATTTACTAACAAGTTAACTCTTTGAGCATAAGCTTGAGTATTAAAAGCAATCTCTGCAGAAGAATTATTAGCAGATTTATCACCACTATTAAAAGTCTTTTGGGTCGGCTTATTTCCTGGTCTAAATAAATCTATATCGACACCACCTCTTGTACCGACACCAGTAATACGACCAAAACCAACATTTCCACCAACAATTATTTTGCTATTCTGGGCGTTATAAAAACAGGAATCTGGGTCGCTAACTTGATAAAATCGGATATCATTAAAAATTTTAGCTGTCAATAAATTACTGTTAGTAAATATCCTCCCATTAAGACTTAGTCCAGCACCAGGGGTTATTTCTAAATCATCTTCGTAAACAACAGCATTATTACTCAGAGGAATCCGTTCTTGATCTTGCTGAAATTCAATCGCAGAAAAGCCCTTATTCCCTTTATAAGCTTCGTACTTTGTTGTTGTTAACTTTGCAGTTTTGAGATATGCATCATCAATTGGTACTGTGGTCGAGTAAACAAAAAAGCTTTTCTTGAGGGTTCCATCTAATCGGTACCAACCCGAACCACTAACTAAACTTGCACTTGTACCTGCAGCTCCACCACAACTTTTACCTGCACCCATCGGACGCGCTCTCGCATCAAGAGGAGTACGAGCCCGGTTAAACTTAGCTTCATCATTACGACTGGGGCTACGGAACAAGACACCATACAAAGTTAGGCTGTCATACTTACCATTATTATCTGTATCAACAGGAAATCTCCAAGCAGTTTTGATGACTTCTCTGTTTTCTAATTCGGTACTATTTTTATCATTAATTCCACTTTTGCCGTCAAGATTGTAGCTTACTTCTAAAGGTGTCTCATCACCAAAAGTATATTTAGTCAGATTTTTAGTAAAAGCATCGTACAAAGAACTATCAGAAGGTGTGGAGCGCGGTAGAGTTGGATCGGTAAATAACTGATTTATTTTTGCTTTAGCCCGCTCAATTGATGGCATTGCAGCACTTAATACTGCTTGATTTACACGAACATTACTAGCATTTTCAGCCCGTTTGAAAGAGCGAAATAAAATCGCAGTGGTCAGTAATATAACCACCAAAGTTACCATCGCTACAGTTGGTAAAACAAAACCAGCATTTACCCAATCTGCTTGTCTTCTACTGACCAAGAAAGTCCGCAACAACCAAGCACGTTGTTCTCTAATTTCTAATGTAGATTTTTGATAATTTTTTTGATAGAAGCTTTTGATCAATTTGACTAATTTGCTATTGGGATGCATAACTACCTTCTGGTCAAAAAAACGATGCGATAAATGATATTACTTTTTCAAAAATTCTTTTTCTTATTTTTATACTCGTGCAATCAAACTGACCTGAAAATAAAATTTGCAGGCAAAATCAAGTTTAATTTGTATGATGATTTTTAGTAATGAATGGATTATTTAGTGGATGAACAATTTTGAACGAACTATAGGAATAATATTTGATTTGTGAATATTAGAGACGTAGTATGGTACATCTCTCTAAAATACTCATGCTAAAAATGAATGATTTAAGATTGCTATATCGGATTATTTAATTTGTAGCTGAAACAGAGTATAAATGTCATCAATTAATCCCAAAAAAAGCAAAAATTTACTTTAAATTATAAGTAAATGAAGTTGCTATTGGGAGAGTAAACTTATGTTACCCATTTGCAGCGAGAAATATATCAGTTAGGGGAAATAAAATTTTGGTAATTGGTAATTGGTAATTGCTGTATTTGAATCGACCTAACTTAAAAAATTATCGATGTCTGAACATAATGTGGTGATAGTTGTGAAAAACTTATTCATTTTTTTGGCTATGATTTGCATTTTGGGCTGCGCAGAAACAAACTCAGCTAATGTGCAACAACAAAATAAAAAGCAAAATGTTACGAAGAAAAAAGTTAATGAAGCTAAGGTGGTATCTGTTAAAGCTCAGGGAAAACCACAAAACTATACCTTTAATGTGGGGATTTCCAGCCCCGATACAGGTTGCGAACAATATGCTAACTGGTGGGAAGTACTAAATGAAGAAGGTAAACTTCTCTATCGTCGTATCTTGGCACACAGTCATGTTAAAGAGCAACCTTTTGAACGTTCGGGTGGACCTGTGACCGTGAGCGATAACGAAATAGTAATAATCCGAGCACACATGAATAATTCAGGTTATGGGACAACTGTTTTCAAAGGTTCAGTAAAAGATGGTTTTAAACCAACTCAACTGAAAGCCAATTTTGCTTCCGAGGTGAAATCCCAACAACCACAACCGAGTGGATGTGCTTTTTAGTGTCTTTTAGAAATCAGAAGACAGGAGTCAAAATTAGAATGTTCTTTACTCCTGACAGTATTTTAGCTGTATTTCATTTGCTTATAATCCAATAAATATAGTTCCCAATCGCTATATGCTGCTAAGAAGGCGCGGCTAGCGCCACGCAGTGCTATCCCTAATCCCCAATCCCGGAAATACCAAAAACACCCGCATCGGTACTCCGCACAGGTGTTCTGGTTTGTTCTGGTTTGTTTGATGATAACTGGCGAAAAATTGCCAGTAATTTAGGTACGAGATTGGAAATGATTGAACCTTAATAGTGGTTAAGATTAATCCCAGCTTCTTTAGCCATTGCATCAATACCTTTCTTTTCTAAAGTTTTGATTGCTTTGGTAGAAAGTTTTAGTTTTACCCAACGATTACCTTTAGCCCACCAAACACGTTTGTTTTGTAGGTTGACCTGCTGAAGACGCTTGGTACGACGGTGAGAGTGGGAAATTGCAAAAGCATTATTTGCTTTCTTCCCAGTAAGTTGACAGCGACGAGACATAAAATCTATCTCCTTGTTTTTTACACGATCTACTATTTTATCTAAAGAAGCAAGTAATTAGGGAAAACAAGTAGACAGTTATCAATTTTGGTTGAATTTTGGGTATTTAATTCACCCAATATCATTTTCGTGGCGGTATATGACAGCTTTTGCTTGAATAAGCAACCATAATTAGCCAATTAACTCATCCGCCGATATAAGAATAACGGTGCGTTATGGCTAACGCCTAACACACCCTACAAAATCGGATATATTTCAACTGTCAGTCATGAATTATCCTACTTAATTGCTTCTTTTGTAAGTTTGGTCAGCACTTCATTAGAACGAAGCACAAAAGATTTCATCCCATCAGCATCAAAGCCCTTCTGTGACATTAATGCCAAATCGTAAACATGTTGGCAAACCATATCTACCAATTGTTGAGTGGGAGAAGAACCATCACCTTGAATAATACTACCTTGGTTGAGATTTGCTAGGTTTTGAATTAATGGGTGGGATGTATTTACCAGTAAAACGTGTTCTTCTGGAAATTCTACGTTTTGCTGTTGCATCATAGCGTTCATTTCCCGCAGACGGCGCAGAATTTCGGGTAAAAGAACCATTGCTGGCGGTGTACCTTGAGGATTATCAGATTTTAAAGCTTCGGTACGAATATTCAGTTTTGGTTTGTTGAGTGCTTTCTCAAATAGCTCTTTGATTTGCTCGCTGCGAGTTTTATTTGTGTTGGGGTCAACGATTTCTTTGTCTTTCTCTTGATCTAGGAGGGTATTATCTAAGTCTGAGTCTACCCGAGTAAATTTAACATCTGTATATTCCCGCTCCAAAAAGCTGATAAAGTGAGTGTCAATGAATGAGTCCATAAATAGAACTTCCAAGCCTTGACCCTTATGCAATTCTACATAGGTGGCTTGTGCTGCTTCATCTGTGCAATAGAATACTCGGTTTTCGTGCTTTTCTTTGTTTCGTTCTAAGTATTCTTTAATGTTAGTGTAAGGTAATTTGTTAGCAGGGGTAACATCTTGCCAAGCATCACCTTCTTCTGTGGGAACTTGAACTGTGGTAGTGTCTGCTGATTCTTCTTGGTATGTGCTACGGAATATTACTATATCTTGGACTTGTTTCTTGAATTTTTCGTCGTTAAGAACGCCAAATTTAACGAAAGTACCGAGATCCTTCCAAGCACCGACATATTTTTCGCGATCGTCGCGGTACAATTCCTTGAGGTTATCTCCGACCTTTTTAGCGATATAGTCACCAATTCTTCTTACGGTGCGATCGCCTTGTAAAGCACTACGGGAAACGTTGAGAGGAATATCAGTACTATCAATTACACCCCGCATGGGTAACAAAAACTGGGGAATAATTTCTTCGCAATTATCACTGACAAAAACTTGGTTAGAGAATAGTTTGATTTGTCCTTTATTAACTTCAACATCAGGCTTGAGTTTAGGAAAATAGAGAATACCATTAACAATGAAGGGATAATCGGTATTTAAATGTACCCAAAGTAACGGTTCTTCTTCAAAGGGATAGAGATACTTGTAAAACTCCAAGTAATCTTCTTTGTTTAGACTGTTGGGTGATTCTCGCCAAGGAGCTTTTTGCTTGTTGAGGACTTCCCCATCCATTTTGATGGGTACCGGCATAAAATCACAGTAAGTCTTAACAAGATTTTTGATGCGTGCAGGTTCTAAAAATTCCTCTTCCTCTTCCATGAGGTGCAGAGTTATTGTAGTACCGCGATCTGTGCGAGATGAATCGTCCAAGGTGAAAGCAGGAGAACCATCGCAAGTCCAATGGACAGCTTTTTCCCCTTCTTTGTAAGAAAATGTATCAATTTCAACCTGCTTTGCGACCATGAAGGATGAGTAGAAACCCAAGCCGAAATGACCTATAATCGCCTGATTTGAATCTGTTTTATACTTCTGAATAAATTCTTCAGCACTGGAGAATGCAACCTGATTGATATATTTTTTTACTTCATCAGCACTCATCCCAATCCCATTATCGGATATGGAAAGAGTTTTCTTATCCTTATCAACAGCAATTTGAATTTCTGGTTCGCCAATTTCACCCGAATATTCTCCAGAGCGCGATACCATGTCCAGTTTAGCGATCGCGTCTACGGCGTTGGATACTAATTCCCGCAAAAAGATTTGATGATCGGAATAAAGTGATTTCTTGATAATCGGGAATATATTCTCAGTATGAATGCTGATCGTGCCTTGCTCTAACATATAACAGCCATGATAATTACGAATATTTTGATTTTGACTCAATTATTAACACTCTGACAGCTTGATGTTGCTGATACCCAGAAATAATATTTTGAGTCAATAAAGAATTTTAAAACTGAAATGCTGTATTTGCTTTTAGTTTAAGGGTTTGTTTGCCGTCTATTAACAATTCGGATTTCACTACTCGCGTATGCTCATAAAAAAATATGTCCTCCTAGCAGGGAAAGTGGAGGAGTTCTACTGGAGCACCTAATTTCTCCAAGAACACTCAAAAACTTTGATAGGACTCAATTTTCGAGATGTGAATAAAATAAGCTCTCATAGCCGAGGACTTGAAAAAGAATAATCTCATAACAGCAACAGTGTTATGTTCCATGCTGTAATGTTACAAATATTAACTTTAAATCTTAATATTTAGCCAAGAGAAGCCGTCGGTCTGATTGAATTAATCCGATTGAATTAAACAGATGGCGTTAAATTATTTATTAGATTTTTAACTTTATGTGCGGAAACTTTCCAATTTAAACGTGCTTGATACTCATTAAATGAAGAGATTGCTAATTCTTTATAGCTTGAGTAGTTAGTGAATAAATTATAAATATAGGTACAATATTCTTCTGTTTTGGCATCCAATGAAAATGTTTTACCGTTTTTACCGTCTTTGATAATTGTAGGTATTCCACCGACGCTACTTGCAATAGATGGGACGCCAAAAGAATTCGCCTCGCAGAATACTAAACCAAATGCTTCAGCTCTTGATGGCAAAATCAGAAAATGGGATTCGCATAATAATTTTTCTATCTTTTTTAAGCCTTCTAGATTTGATTTGCTGATAAATCCCAAATTATTCACAAAATCCGGTAAAGGTTCATTTGTTTGAGGTTTGCAACCAACAATATTTAATTCCGTTTCTAAACCAATAGCATTTAATTGTTTTGCAACTGCTAGAGCAATATCTCCACCTTTACGAACCCAATCGACGCCAATAAAAAGTAATTTGCATTTTGAGGTGTCTTTTTGTTGAATAATGTGATGAATGTCTTCAGGTGTTCGCTTGGACTCCAGGTTAGCTCCCCAAGGAACTACTTTAACTTTATTCTCTGGAATTCCATAGGTTTGCGATGCCATTTTAGCAGCCCATTCAGATGTATAAACAACTAGCTCGCACCTTTTCAGGGCTTCTGATTCAATTTTGTAGATATTTTGAATATTTTCCTGGCATAAGTTACTCATGTAGCTGTAAAAATTGATTAAGCCACTCAGAGTAGTATCTGTCCATAAAACAATTGGTTTTTTGACATCAAGGTATGCTGTTGGAACTGTGCTTTCTGACGATAAAATAACATCCACATCTAGATTACTTAATGCATTTTTTATTTGATGAGCATAATTTTTAACGACCAATGGCTCTGCCCAACGATAATAGTCTTTATTGTATAAATTACGATATAGACTCCATTTAGCTCTGGTTAAAAACGTATATTTTTTCCTCAAAGGTCCAATATATTCAATAGATGTAGAATCATCGAGCAAATTTTTTGCAATGTAAAAACCAGCAGAACAAATTCCTTGTACATCTTTTGTCCAAGATGTTTGGTTTATTAGGTCGTATGATGTTACGCATGCTATTTTCATATTTGTTATTTTAAAAATTTTAATAAAAATGAAAATTAAATTATATATATAGTGTGATTAAAAATAATTAAGTATAAATATAATATTATAAATTATATTAAATATTGAATTTTATATAACCTAATAAAGTACTTGTATTGGCTAGATGAGGAAACTTTTGCAGTAAATTATTACTAACATTATTTGGAAAAATAAGAATAATAATTATTTTCAAAAAAGCCTTATATATAATAGGTTTAAATAAAATATATGGGTCGTATTTAATTATTAAACATAGATATTTTAGTGTTATTGGATTTAAATTTGCCAAAAGTGGAGGTACATCTAACGCTTTATAGATCAGATACTTGTATAAATTTGCTAAACGATGTCGCTTCAAATGTTGAAAGGATGATGCTTGTGTCCGAGCAAATGCTTTCTCAATTACTAACAAGTTTGATTTTTCCTGTCCCACGACGTTAGAGGACATGGAAAAAGGTAGAACACGATATAAAATTTGTACTTTGGGAATAGCGACGAAATGATATTTAGCAGCTAATTTTAGCCACATATCCGTATCTTGAGTATTTGTTAGTGAACCATCAAAGCCTCCTAATTCCCTTAAAACTTTAGTACGTATGGTTACGTTAGAACCACTACCGATAAATTCACTCAATAATAGTTTTGAATAAACATCTCCGCTCCACTGAGCACGGCTACATCGGCGTAAAAATATGCTGTTTTCATCAATAGCATCTGTCCAACTATAAGCAACAACGGCTTGTGGGTTTTCCTGTAGTGCTTTGCAGTGATCTGCTAATTTATCTTTAGTCCAAAGGTCATCAGCATCAATGAAACTAATAAATTCGCCAGAAGCATATTTTAAGCCACGATTACGATTAACTGCTACATTAGCTTTTGGATAGGAATAAGTCTGAATTCGTGGGTCTTTAAATTGAGAAATAATTTCTAAGGTGGAGTCAGTTGACGCTGAATTAATGATGATTAATTCAAAGTCCATAATCGTTTGATTCAGTACTGACTGAATTGTTTCTTGAATAGTTTTTTCGCCATTATATACTGGGATAATTACAGAAACTAGTACCATCTATTATAATTATGATGTAAATAATTCTTATGTAAATAGATACAATGAATCTTTATTTTCAATGATTCTATAATTATTTATTATATATATCTTTTAACAAACTAATCATCCGTGATTGTCTCAAATTTTTATTATTTTTTGTAAGTTAACAATCAATAAATCAGACTAAACATTTTTATTAAATATTAGTTCTTTAAATTTAAATTTTGCCAAATGAAATGGGCTAAAAAAAGTACCAATTAAACGTTCCATTTCACAGATATTAACTATATTATTTTCGCAATTAATAGAAATAAAATCTTGAATATTGGGAAATAATCTCGGACAAATATTAGCGATGAAATGGATAATTATTTTGCATAAATCATTAATCAGATAAAACACAAAAGCTATAGGTCTTTCCCACCACTGCAGTAATAACATTCTTAAGTGGAAGCGCCCTAAACCTATACTGCGCATTAGCTGCGTCAAATAAGTTTTCTCTAATCGCCAAGATGGAATCAGATGATCGATTTCCATGGTTGGGTTATACCAAATTTCCCAACCAGCTCTATAAATATGTAGCAGCACTTCAGCATCTTCACCTCCTGCCATAATAGAATTTCCAGATCTACTAACTAGAAGTAAGCGTGAAGGAACGTATTTTTCCCAGACTTCACGTCTAACAACTAACCCCGCACCTGGAGGAAGTCCTTTTTGGCGAGGTTCGTACAACATAGGCTCAACACCTCGATCCACAATCGCTAAATAAAAAATAATCTTTTTAAGTTCCTCGGAAGGTTCGGTCTCAAACAAACCATGAATTCTACTACTGAAGGCTCCTGCTTTGGGGTTTTTTTTCGCAAATTCACAAGCTGCTTTTACCCAGTTAGAATATGGTAAATTATCATCATCAATAAAACCAATAAGGTCGCCTTTTGCTTCTGAAATTGCTTTTTTTCTGGCAAACTGAACTCCTTGTTGACTTTCAAAGCAATAGCGTAAAGGAACATTTTTTAACCAATTTACTTGATATTCTCGAATAATTTTCGCTGTATTATCTGTGCTGTTGTTGTCAACAATTAGAACTTCCCATTTAATATTTTTTGTATCTATTTGATTTTTTAATTTTTCTAAAACTTGAGGTAAACGTTTCTCGCCGTTATAAGTCGTAATAGCGATAGTTAAATCAAGAGACATTATTTTTTAGATCGTTTATATTTTTTATTGACTTTATTTGTGGTTACGCTTTAGCGTCATTAACATATCATCTAGACACAAACCAATTACAAACTTAAATAATTTATTCAAGTCAAAATAAATTTATGATATTTATCATTTTTTATGGTGCTATAGTGCGTTACGTCGTAATTATAAAGACGAACAGAAAATATATTTTCTCGCGCGCTTAACACACCCTAAAAAATTTATTATCTTTATTAATATTTTTGTTAAGTACGTTAGTAAGAAAAATCATAACTTGTT